>Ga0206130_10006057_pt1 | contig 14036 bp, 12 predicted proteins | sample Helgoland_Spring_9_FD_148637 | JGI IMG/M metagenome (GOLD analysis project Ga0206130, IMG submission 148637) | Pelagic subsurface seawater microbial communities from Kabeltonne, Helgoland, North Sea - Helgoland_Spring_Bloom_20160512_1 | ecosystem: Environmental > Aquatic > Marine > Epipelagic ... | reverse complement strand
GATCACCGCCTCCTTTAAGAGATATGATTGAGGGGAAAGAAGAGGTAGAAGGGGAAGGAGAAGGGGTAGAAGGGGTAGAAGGAGAAGGGTTAGAAGGAGAAGGATTAGAACCAGAACCGTGGACAGATTATGCTGATAGAGAACCTGAAGATCCTGATGTGACTGATTATGCGATTAAAGCTGTAAAAGAACAAGATAAAGAAAAAGAAGAAGCAGAAGAAGAAAAAGAAAAGGAGGACAAAAAGGACAAAAAGGAAAAGATAGTTACCCATTACATCAGTCAGCACCGGAAAGCATTTGTTGATTTCATTAATGAAGGATTTTATAAAGATATTCTGAAACAAGCAAATGATGATAATGATGATAATGATGATGGTGAATTAAATGTATATCAGAAATTAGTCAAAGAGTATCTCAACATAGACACACCTTACAGAGGTCTTTTAGTGTATCATGGTCTAGGAACAGGTAAATCAGCATCCGCAATATCTACTGCTGAAAATCTATCTAAGGATCTAGATATAAGAACTCTTTTACCTGCTTCATTAGAAGGCGAGTTCATCAAAGAAATTAAAAAATGGGGTAAGAATGAATTAGATTTAGAAGGATCACAGTGGACGTTCATCCCCTATGAAAAGATAGAAAACGATGGCGAACTAAGAAAAAAGATTAAAGATGATTATCATATTGGTGCGGACACGATTACTCGAATTTATAACAAAATGAAAGCTGAAATTAAAAGAAGAATTAAAGATGGTCTTGTTGGGGTGAGACCCGAAAATGAAGCCAAAATGATTCAGCAAGAATTCGCTAAAGTTCAGAAAGACATCATTGATCTAAAGGGATTCTGGATACACGGTGAAGATGGTAAATTATACAAAGATTTACATGAATATCAGCAGATTTATCTTTCAGAACAAGTCAGTCAAATGATATTGGCTAAATACAATTTTATTCACTATAATCCTTTCCCCAAAGTTAAAAATGCCAAATTAGAAGTCTTTCAGGGAGATGAAGATGAAGATCCTAACGATGAAGAAGATTTAAGAGAATTCTTAGAAGAAGATGAAATTAAAGAAGTGTCAGGAAGGAACAAACAAATTGTGGATGATCTAGATAAGAAATTAAAATACAACGTTCGTAATTATAATGTACAGTCTCCCTTCAGAGACGAAGTAATTGTTATTGATGAGGTTCACAATTTCATTCGTAAGATATTGAATGATAGTGGTCCTTCAAGAACATTCTATGAATGGATTATTAATGCGGAAAATATTAAGCTCGTTTTCCTATCCGGAACACCCATCATCAACAAACCGAGTGAGATCGCTATCTTGTACAATATGTTAAAGGGTTTAATAAAAGTATACACATTTACGATTGATTCACAACAAGATACCGAAGTTATTACAGATAAATTAGATGATTTATACTACAAGAAAAAATCACCGATAGAACTGTTTAATGTAACGAAACAAGAAGGCAAAACCGTAATATCATTTACGATGAACTCAAATAACTTTGTTTCAATGAGAAATCCCGATAATGATTTAATCTACACATCAAAAGAAACAGAATACACTTATAAGGACTTCATTGAGACTATTTTTAAAGGTTTTGAGAAAGTCTTTACTAAGGAAAAGATTATTCCGAGTAAGTCCGAAGCATTAGATCTTAAGTTGACTAAGGAACACACATTAGATACAGAGTTAAATATTCCCTATAATCGCAGACAGAAACTTTTTGAGATCTTTGTTAATAAACAAAAGATAGATCTGTCAAATAATGAAGAGTTTATGGATTATTTCTTTGAGGATTCATTCGAGATAAACGATAGGAAAAAGACACTCTTAAGAAGGATGCTGATGGGATTCACATCGTATTATCCGATTGATAGAGGAGCAATTTCTTTAATGCCTTCAATCACACCTCCCAAAGTATCGCTAGATAGATATGCTGAGTATGAAATTGTGAAGAATATTAATGTTGTTCCGTGTCCTATGAGCAAATTACAATACGATAAATATGCTGATTCTTGGAGAAATGAAAAGAAAAAAGAAATGATTCGGAGAACGAAGCGAAATCTACATGAAGATGTCCCATCGGACTTTCATATCAGAACAAGACAAAATTGCAATATTGTTTTTGAAGACGATGAATTCCGATATGAAAGAAATGATTCTCTAAGTAGTGAATTAAAACATAAAGTATTTGATAAACTCTTGGAGAATAAGAAGTTACAATATAAGAATGATTTATTAACTCTTTCACCCAAGATGTATTCTATCTTGGAGAATATTAATAAATTTATGGACGATAAAGGGAAACCAACTGGTAAAGCATTGATTTACAGTCAGTTTAGGGGCGATGCTGGTTTAGAGGCATTCGAACTTGTTTTACAGAGCAATGGATACTCTAAATTTAATCCCGATGAAGGACTAAAAGACAAACGTTTAAGATACACATTTATCACTGGTCAAGAAGCAGATAACGAGAGAAAAACAAATAAAGAGGCATTCAATGCTGAAGAAAACAAATATGGTGAATACGTTCAGTTGATGCTTATTTCAGAATCGGGTGCTGAAGGTATCTCTTTGACTTGTGTGAGACAAGTTCATATTTTAGAACCGTATTGGAATTTTGTGAGAATTGATCAGGTATTTGGCAGAGCAATACGATTAAAGTCTCATGATTCACTCGAACCAAAGGAGAGAACAGTTGAGGAATATATTTATTTAAGTGTTTTACCGAGTGGATCCTCTGTTTCAGATGTTTATGATTCGATTAAGGGATGGCCGGATATACCCGACATAGAATCCAAAGATTTGAGAGAGAAGTTATCTCTCAATTCAAACAAAGAAGTGAAGGAAATCATTGAAACAATCTTCTCAATCGGCGAAACAACAGATGAAGGGATCTTTGATATTATGGAACGCAAGTTTAAGGTATCACAGAATATCATATCGGTCATTAAAGAGGCATCTTTGGATTGTATTCAGCACACGAGAGATGAACCGGAATTAAATGATAAATGTATCCGATTCAGTAATTTATTAAAGAATGAAATTGCATACTTTCCAGGAGTAAGTTCAGAGGATTTACAGATTATCGATGTGAAGCAATTTGCAGCAACTTATCATGAATTTATGACACCAGACATTCATATTTTAGCAGATAGAGGCGAAGATAAGTTTCTCTACTATCAAAATAAAGACCAAAATGTTGATATACGATATTTACGAGAAAACTCAGATATTGTTTGTGTTTTAGATGTAAATGAGATGAATGCTTATACATTTGCTCCTAAAGGTCACGATTTAAATGATGATTTAGGGAATCAATTTTCAGTGTATCAAGAGATCTTTGATGTAAGCGATTATTTTGAAGAAATTAGCGATAAGATGTTCCCAACGATGTCTATGATAAAGAGAAAAGGAGTCCAAGCCTACAAAATCAAATATAATATGAATGAAAAACTATTTTATTCACCGAATGAAGAAGACAAATTAAGAAGATTGTATCCTTATGAAGAATATATGAGTTCGGGGTGGGGTCTCAAGGCACTACTTCTATACAAAAATAATCTGTATGAGGAAATTTAATGTATTATAATTATATAGTATAGATGGCCAAAAGAAGAAATAGAAAAACAGGACTTCGATCTAGAAGGAGAGTTGGGGGGGATAAGAGAAGGATAAAGTCTAGGAAATATCAGAGAAGTAAACGAATGGGTGGATCGCCGTGGTGGAAGAAGGATCAGGTGGGCGTGAAGCAGGAAGAAATGACACCGACTTTGGTAGCAGAACCGGCAGCTATACAGGCGCCCGGGACGGCGACAACTTTAGGTGAAGATAAGTCTACCGATCCTCATGAAGAAATAAAACGAAAATTAAAGACACATAAACAATCTTATTTGGATGCTATTTTTGAAAATGAAGAAAATATTACATCAATTTTTGAACAGGCATTATCTAATGTAGAATTTGAAGCTGTCGTCGGTGAGATAGATGAAAGTTTAAAACAAAAATTAGAACTAAGTAAGATACAATTGAAAGAAAGATTAATGGTAAAAGAATTGGAGATAGATCATCTAAAGCCCACAGAAATAGAAAAACTAAAAACAGAATTAGATGAATATGAAGATGAAAAACATAAACTTACATTTAAAGATGCATCAAATGTAGTCATAGCAACAAATAAATTTAAATTAAAAGGCGATCAACAACTATATGATATAATGCATGGAATAATTGTAAGGAATCTGCATTCAGAAATTTTACTAATGCGTGGTGAGGAAGCGCGGAATAAGCTGCTTAATGCTGGAGAAATGAAAAAATTTTTGTTCTCCTTATCAGCAAAACTGATTTCATTGGGTATTGGAATAATAATGTCAATTCTATTAGAAGAAACGATAAGGGCGAGTAGTCTTGCTTTTGCGATTGGATCTTTAATAATATTAGGTATTGTATGTATCCTTAGAAAGCTGAAATTAAATAAATTGACTGTACTTATAGAAAGTAACCAGACTGAATTACCGCAAATGAAAAAAGCGAGAGAGGAAACTCTAGAGTTTATGAAAAACACTCAAGACTTGCATGAAGGGACTCAAGTATTAATTACGATTCTTAGTGTGATATTTAATATAGTTTTTGTATTACCAGCGAGTGCACTCAGTAGTGCATATATTGCGCAGTTGGTGGCGGTATTATCACCATTATTGATACCAATATGGGTCTATTTCATTCCAGAAGAAGGTAAAACATATATTAAAACAAAGTTTAAAACAAAAATGGCCCCAATGATAGCACTTGTCGAAAAAATGAAGCTTCGCAAATCTCCTCCAAATCCGGAACTAGGCCTAGAATCCGTAGTACCCTCAGAGCCCCCCGTTGGAGGAGGTCCTTTGATAGATTTGACAAGACGAAAAAAACATCTAAAAAGAAGTTTGAGCATAAAAATGTTGCTTAAGCTTAGAAATACGGATACTCCATCTACAGAAAAAATTCTTCCATCTGTTAAATTATCTATGGAAGGATTATTAACAAATGACAATTTAAGTATATTCGAACTAACCCCCCAAAAGTGTGAATTATTACGTACAAAAATAGAATCATTGCTTGACACGTTAGGTGAAAGTCGCGGAGGAGCAAACAATCTTAAAAAAACAAAAACTAAAAGAAGAAAGACAAGAAGAAAGACTAAAAGAAGAAAGACTAGAACTAAAAGGAGAACTACTCGTAGGTAATGTGAATTGTATTTTGTTCATTTAAATTTAATAAATAGAGATCTTTTAATAATAATTTTTCTCCTTCTTTATCTGAAATGTATTTGATGATCGTTCTGTCTCTTTCATGATTCACTGATTCTATTTTTAATATCTTAGTAAAAGAACTCTTTTTCTCAAAATCACAGATACGAATGTGATCGCCTTCTTGATAGTTTTCTGAACGATTGATCATTAGCTGATTCAAACTTTGTTCGGATTCTAATATCTTAAATAAATCATTCTTTTCTTCATTGGTTGAAACCATATTTGTAAAACGAAATGTAATGACTGGTTCTTTAAAAAGAATTCTTTTTTCATAGAAGGGACTATAAATACCATAAGTTCTATCATTCATTGAAACATTCGCGATCATTTGTAGCTCTACGGGAATGTTATTCACGTTTAAAATCAATAAAGGTCCTATAAACAAAGATGATTCATCAATCGGTAAAACAACTTTCTCTATGAAAAAAGAATTCTTTTTTAAATCGGGTAGATTTATTTTATAATGATAACGACATGAATGCTCCAAGTTAATAATTCGGTTATTTGAATTAATGATTAAATTGGTTTGTTCTGATTCTTTTAAATTCTTATTCGCAGAATTACCTTCTGTGAATATTTTATCTCTATCGTAGAGATTGGATACAAAATAGTTCACTTGAGTGTCTAATAATTCCTTATTAATATCTTTGATATCATCGGTGTTAATTTTATGAAAGGCATTCTTAAAATTGGATTCATACGCATCATTATAGGATTTAAGCTGAGTAGGATCAGAATTGTATTCTTTCTTAACAATATTCGTGATTAATTCATACATATAATTTTTGTTCTGTTGCGAATGATATTTATCATAAAGAGACATTATGATAAAAATAGAAAAAGATAATTAGTTATAAACTTAACTCTTTAAATGATAGATGATAATAAATTAATCATAGTAATCTTCCGATATTTCTCTTCTTTCTTCTTTTAGAGATTCTTTACCTCTATCTTCTACCTCTTGTGTTCTTTCTGTTTCTGTTTTACCCGTTAACCATGACTCTATGGATTTAAGAGGATATGTTAAAGGTCCCGCTTTACGAATACTATCGCGAATATCAAACCATCCATATAGCGGTAAATCATCTACTGTTTCCCCTTTAACTGTTCCATATGTATTGTACCATATGATTGTCGAGATAATACTAATATAGATAAACCATTTAAAAACTCGTGCTAATTTCTGACCGGGTGCAATCCCTGTATTTCTAGATCCATATAGAATCGCAATTGTATTCAAAAAGAGAACTAAGACAATTAGGACAAAACCTTTCATTTTTGGTTGGGGATAGTTAGAGTATAAATAGATCATTAGAATTGTTATAAATAAAACAACACCGTGAACAATTCTTTCAATATTTGAACTATTTTTAAATTCTTCTATGGGGACTTTAGTATAAAATAAATACATCACAGAGATTAGTAATGTAGTGCCGGGGATCCAACTCTGAGAATCAAGGAAGACTAGTATTCCTATCAATATTACACATAATGCTCCGAAAAGCAATAAATTTTTTAAAAAATTCATCCCTAGATTCCGCGTCCATACTATATAATATAGTAGATAGAGAAGATAGTATACATATACATAAAGTATTCCATTGGGGAATAATGATATTTCTTTATTAAATGAATTATTATCTGATGGATCGGGGTCGCCAAATACTAGGTAACCTACATATATGAAGTAACATGCTGTTAATAGTGATAATAAAACTATATCTCTAAAAAACCTAGTTCCAAATTCTCCCATTATATAATGGGTGTTATTTTATTATTTATCTAATTACCATTACCAACATTTACTTGTTCGGGAGTATTGGGTAATCCGGTTGATGCTGTAGTTGTACTACCTATAGTTGATGCTTGGGGCATAGCACCTGGATTCATTTGTGGATTATTTGCTCCGGGTGCTGAACCCATGATACCCCCACCAGGAGCGATGGGTGGTTGGATCGTTGTTGCTGTAGGGACAATGGGTTCAGCACCCATAGTCTGTGATGGAGGCCCAGTAGTCCCCTCCATTCTCATATTAGAACCAGCATCAGTTAAATTAGAGAAATTACTGTATGCCGGTAAAAGGATACCTTCTTCCATCGCGTTAACGGGGAAGTATTTGCCTGTTACAGTAACACCTTGATTTCTTCCTGGGAAAAGTCCATCAACAATATCTGTAACCGATGGACAAGTTACATCGGGGCATTTAGGACAGGTGGTTGATCCAGAACCAGGACCAGAACCATCGAGAACACAATCAGGACAAGCGGGGCACTCCAATTCATTATCAGCACATACTAAATCAGGACAATCTTTAGACTCTGGGCATACCATTTCTATCTCTCCTATCTGAGATTTCAGATCTGTTAATTTACTACTTTCACTATAGACAAAATACAAGATAACACAAGATAGTATTAATATTATAAACTGTAAAATAGATATGTAAGGATCATCGCCAAAGATAAATTCTAGATAATTCATTTATATACTAATCAATAAATTAATTACCAACTATTATTTCATTTCGTCGGGATGAATGAAACAAGTTTGAGAGTATTCTTTCATTACGGCGTCGGTTGGGGGCAACGCTTTATATTTATCAAACGATAATCCTTTCACCATATGTTCGATAAAATGCATACAGTAGTATCCACACGCGTAGTTATTTCGTTGAAAGGATTTAGTATTTTTAGCCACAATCACCTCTTTACCGAGAACTTCTGTAGCTTCTCCTTCAAATCGTTTAATTAATTCTTGTATTTGTTCGGGGACAGAATTGGCAAATGAATCAATATAGTATAATCCCGGATTTCCGTCTAAATTCAGTCCATTCATATCTACATAGAGCGCAATCCAATGTTTTCCAGAACCACTACTATCATCTGTATTAAAGATTATTCCGGCTTTACTTTTCTTATTTTTTTGTAAATCTTTTAATGTTAATTTACATAAATCATTATTCACAGAACACTTGTTAAAATCAATTGGCGTTGCTTCATAGTATTCGAATTCGGGATACTCGGCCTCAATTTGTTTCATGACTCCGTCAATATCAAAATTACTCAACCACGCAGTCGGATCCTTCTTAACATCGGGGGGCAGAGTTGTTCTGAATTCTTCTTTTAGTTGTTTTTTCTGTTTTGGAGACAGTTTCTTTTGCACACTATCTAACTTAAGCAACCCTGCTTCAGTTTCGCAATTTAATTTAGATCGGCCAATATTAGAAACTTCATCATATAACTGTCTTAAATTAGGATTTTTAAAGTCGATATCAATACCCGATAATTTAGATACTTTTTCCCCCATCATCCGCAATGTATCCTCATCCAAGCATGTGAATCCAAGTGGATTCTTCTTTGGAGAGCAATGCGATGGTTTGAACAAATCTTTCCCAACTACCTTAGTGACCCCTATGACTCCTCTGACTCCTATCTCGTCTTGACTTAACTCTTTTTTCTCGGTTGCTCTTTTTGTTCTTTTTCCTTTTCTTTTCCTGGAAATTTTATCTCCTCTAACACTTTTATGATATCTAGGTAATTTCTTTATCTTCGCAGAGGGCATATATCAATTGGTTAGAAAATATATTTAAATGTAATCTACTTTCAAGTAGTAAAGTAGTAATGAATATAGTTGATCTTAAGAATAAGTTTGATGAACTATCGTGTAATCTAATTCGCGAGTATACTGTCTTGGAAAAGAAGTATATTGAGGAAAAAGATAAAAATACAAAGGAATTGACTCACGTGAATTCAATTAGTGAATCTATGGTCGGAACGTTGGAAAAGAATGATATCGAGATTAATGGATACAAAGATACACTTGCTAAGAAAGATCTCCTAATCACACAATTGAGGAATGAAATTCATGATCTCCACTGTAAAGTGACAGAGGTATCTGAAGAGATGGACGGAAAGACCAAGTTTGATATGATCAGAGCACAAGCCGACGAAATTCACGCGAAAAGTCAGGAAATCGAACGTTTGGCTGGAATTATTCAGACAAAGAATAAACGTTCGCTGCAGGTTGATATCGAAGAATTGGTGGTAAATGATAATCATACTAATGATATGGAAGAAACGGGAGAAACAACTGATGAACTAACTGATGAACTAACTGATGAAGTGATTGATGAAGGAGAACAAGAATCTGGATTTGAAATAAAAGCACCTCTTCAAAAGTTTCTTTTAGGAGTCCCGGTTGAACAACTTGAACAAGATGAAGTGACCGATGAAGTAACCGATGAACCAGAAGAAAAGGGAGTAGTGGTAGAAGAAAAGGAAGTAGTAGTAGTAGAGGAAGTAGTAGTAGAAGAAAAGGAAGAAAAGGAAGTAGTAGAGGAAGAAGTAGAGGAAAGTTTCTCAATCGTTAAATACCGAAAGGTTATGTATTACATAGATGAATCAGAACCCCCTAATGTTTACACCATCTTGGATGATGAAGACATCGGTGAAAAAATAGGAACATGGGAAAAGAATGATAAGGGTAAAAAGGTTCTCGTTAAGAATAAGTCATCTTCAAAAAAGAAATAAAAGCATTACAAATCTTATCTTTTGATGTATCTTTAAAATGATCATGAAAATCATCATTCTGTTCTAGGAACATTTTCATTAATTCGGGATTCAAATAATTCTTCTTACATATTGAACTACTATGATGCATTCTATCCGCAACTATCTGAACACATTCTTTTAATGCTTTCTGTAAATCTTCATCTTCGTGTTTTACTAATAATCCAATCAACGTGATATTTGCCGACCACGTCCTGAAATTTTTGGCTGTTATTTTTCCGAATTTCTTTAAGTAGTTATTCACATCTTGCGCCGTTACATTATGATACCGATTATTAACGCGATAAGTGAAAACTCTGTCTTTTTTCTTAAGAGTTTTTTTTCTCGTCTTTAGATTTTTACTTAATTTCTTATCTTTCACTTTACACGTATTCTGAACGCCTTTTTTCCCACTGAAATCTATGATTACCTGATCGCCTTTTATTTTAACGTGTTCGTTCTGTATCGTACAGATACCAAATGATTTATTTTCTTTAGTATATCTTTCGTTTCCAACACGAAAATTGCAATCATTCATAATCTTTAAAATCATAGCTATCTGTTTGGTTTTAGAATCCTGAAATGAAAACATATCTTTTTGTATTTGCTTCATGATTGAATGATAGTTCTTTCCAAATTCTATTAATTGTTTATACTTCTGAACAGCCGATTTCTTGGTAAATTTAGGATTGTAAATGTATTGCGATCTACCTTTCACGTCCTTGCCTTTAGCGAATATTTTACCATTTTTATTTTTATATATCTGAACATCCTCGTATGCCGGCGGTAGATAAAATCCATCCAGATAGGGGGTTACATCCTTTTTCTTCAGAGATTTACCTCGTTTATCGGTGTATTCATAGATATACTTATTTTTATGTTTTTTCACGATAGTTCTCACAATATAATCACTCATATAGTATTGGATATTTAAATCAAGTCCTATTCTAGATCAGAACATTTAAATACTCGTTTGGTGGTTTTCTTACGATTATCCTTAATATATTGGATTAATTCTTTGGATTTATCTGGTGAATCAAAGAATTCATTAAAACACGTCTCTAAAAATTTATAAGACATCCCTTCAGTAGATGAACTCTCCGAACAACCGAATGATTTCTTATATTGTGGAATATTGAACGTGTGTTCTTGAAGATCATTCCCTTCCAAGAGAGGCATCAACGAATCACCAATTAAATCTCGTTTCTCTTTGTAACCCTTCATCTTTTGAGTCTCATCCTTAATTTTTGTATCGTATTGGATCCACTCAACAATGTTTTTTTGAATTTCGTCCATTTACTCTTTCTTTACTTATTGATATAAATATATCTTTATATTTAAAACGAATATCATCATAATCGATATAAACATGATTAGATACAATAAACTCAATCCTATTATGTAGGGATATATCTTAGTTAAAATGTTTTCTATCAATGGTTCTAAGATGTCATTCTCAATGATACAACGATTTTCTTTTTTATTTAGTTCATCCTTTAGATCTATCAATAATTTGTTGATGATTTTCTCAACAGTCATAATTTACGAATTATAATTTATAAATAATATAAACATTCTTTAATAAGATTCGGTCAATCATTCTGAAAAAAGAACTTGTCGGGTGTGTTAAATGTAAATTTGATTTAGTATAAAGATAATCTAATTACACTATATATAAACCTACTATGGGTATTAATGGACTCACTCAACTCATTAAGAAGAATGCTCCGGGAGCGATCGAGACGACCAATCTTCACAAGATTAGTGGTTCCAAGGTTGCGATAGATTCTAGTTTATTCATTTATAAAGCACTGACGTGCAGACATTCCCCGCATACAACATCCACAACATCCACAACATCCACAACGTCCACAACTCATTCCTCAACTATGACCGATGGAGATAGTAAAGATGCTGGAGTAAGTGAAGAGGTGACCAAACCGAAGGATACAAGTCATATCACCTCCATCTTTTACAAGACTATCAATTATCTAGCCGTGAATATTGAGCCAATCTATATCTTTGACGGAAAACCACCCGAAGCCAAAAAAGCAGTGATTCAACAGAGAAGGGCGAAATCACAAGAAAATCAAAAACTTATGCTAACAGCTAAAACGAGTGGAGAAAAAGATAAGTTCGAGAAACAATCATTTAGGATGACTAGAGAACATATTGATGATATCAAAAAACTACTCGATCTGATGGGTGTTTCTTATCTTCATGCGGATGGAGAAGCAGAAGCGTATGCAAGTGAACTGTGTCGTATCGGCTATGTAGACTATGTTGTTACAGAGGATATGGACACGCTCGCATTCGGAGCTCCTAAAATGATTCGTACTAATATTGACCGTTCTTTAAAACGCAGCGATCTAATCTCAATCATTGATTTGAGTAAGATTCTTGAAACATTTGAACTATCGTATGATGAATTTCTAGAGGTTTGTATCATGAGTGGGTGTGATTATTGTTCGAATATAAGTCGTATCGGACCAGCTAAATCGTATTCATTCATTAAGGAATTCAAAAATATTGAAGAAGCGATCGTAAAGAAAAAACTTGATATCCCAGTAGATTATGTTGAGAAGGTGTGTCTATCCAGAAAACTCTTTAAAATGTATCACGGGTCACTTAAGATTGAAAATCTGGATATACATTCATCTACTATCCAGCGAGAAGAGTTGGAGAAATATCTAGTGGAGGATTGTAAAATGAGCATCACTCGTGTCCAGAAGGCATTAAATAAAACGGTTGATGCTTATAAATAAAAAAAATATTAATAAATGATAATCCTAAATTTATACTTTATTGAGAGTATTAGTTTTCATTTGTGGATTATTTTCTCTAATAGCATCGCGACAAGCTTGCCTATTATCAAATAAACAACCGTGACTATGAGGATTCAAATGCTTATGACAATAGTTCTTTTCGCATTTACACGTAAAGAAGATTAAACCCAATTTAACATTACAATAATCACATCTATTATGTTTCTTTTTTTTCTGTTTCTTAACTTCTTTCTTAACTTCTTTCTTATCTGTTTCTGAAGTTAATTCTTTATCCATTAATTCTTTATCCATTAATTCTTTATCCATTAATTCTTTATCCATTATACTATATCAAATTTTAGAAAATAACCCGCCAATAACTCTGTAAGAAACTATGATACAGAGATAGATATGATATAAAATTAACACCATATTCAGATATCTCTATCCCACATTTACCGGCCAAGCTACCAATAAATGAAACATCAGTCCCTGTATCATCCGATCCTTTATCTTCTTCCTTAACAATTATTTTATCATCATCTTTTTTTAACATAGTTATTTCTGTTTTTTTTAGTTTATTCTCCAAATGTGTTATGATACATTCGTTGTTATTTACACCCCATTGTACCATTGCGGTTGGAGCCAATAATAATATCACCTTACAACTCGTAAGAGATATTATCCATCCAAATGTAAGATATAAGTAAATTAGCACATGGAGTTTATTTACAATTTCTGATTTCTTAAGAGTTTTCATTATACTATTTTGTTATGATATATTTTTAAATCATTTGTAAAAACTGAATCCCCATCCTCTAAAACTACTTGACAATCTTAACCCACCTCCATAATAAATTGAATCTCTATGACTGTTTTCTTTTTGTTCCGACCCGCCTTTTTGTTTGACTGGTTGGCAGTCTACAATACGATCTATTAATTTAGGTTTTCTCCCTTCAGTTTTTAATTCCATTTGTTTTAGAATACCTCTCAATTCCCTAACACTTTGTGACTGTAAATTACCTTGACTATATTCACCATCTTCATCATCGCTATCATCACTATCATCGGAAGAAGATGTTTCGTCCTCCTCAGACATATTTTCTAGACTTATTTCTTGTTCTTCATCTTCTTCTTGTTCTTCGTCTTGTTCTTCGTCTTTTTCTTCTTTTTCTTCTTTTTCTTCTCCTTTTGTTATATCTTTTTTAACGACGATTATCTTCTTTTCATCATCTCCTTCATCATCTCCTTCATCTTTATCTTTTTTATCTTTTGGCATCTCTCCTTTCTCTCCTTTCTCTCCTTTCTCTCCTTTCTCTCCTTTTTTATTTTCTTGATGATCTCTGTAGAATTTACTGTTGAACCAAACGATATCCTCTCCATCATATTCGCCGACCATTTCTTGATCTTCAT
>Ga0206130_10006052_pt1 | contig 14042 bp, 10 predicted proteins | sample Helgoland_Spring_9_FD_148637 | JGI IMG/M metagenome (GOLD analysis project Ga0206130, IMG submission 148637) | Pelagic subsurface seawater microbial communities from Kabeltonne, Helgoland, North Sea - Helgoland_Spring_Bloom_20160512_1 | ecosystem: Environmental > Aquatic > Marine > Epipelagic ... | reverse complement strand
CGAAATGTACCAATGAAGAAGCCTATCTGTTCCAAAAACTCATTCGCCAGGGCTTCGGGCACAACAACGTGGATCATTGCACCCGCCTCTGCCACGCCTCCAGCGTCGCAGCTTTGATGGAGAACGTTGGCTCTGGCGCGGTAACCGCGACCTTTAACGAGATTGAAAACGCCGATGTTGCAATTGTCATTGGGGCCAATCCAATCGAAAATCATCCCGTTGCGGCGACCTATTTTAAGCAATTCACCAAACGCGGTGGAAAGCTGATTGTCATGGATCCGCGCGGACAGGCCCTCAAACGCTTTGCCAGCCATATGCTGCAATTCAGGCCCGGGGCGGATGTTAGCATGCTCAACGCCATCATGCATGTGATCGTGGAGGAAGGCCTCTATGATCAGAAATACATCGACAGCTACACGGAAAATTGGGACGCCGAGCGTGCGCATCTGAAAGGCTTCAGCCCTGAGAAAATGGCCGATATCTGCGGCATTGACGCGGAAACACTGCGCGATGTCGCGCGGGTATTTGCCGGCGGCAAGGGGGGGATGATCTTCTGGGGCATGGGGGTATCGCAGCATATCCACGGCACTGACAATTCACGCTGTCTGATTAGCCTGGCGCTCATGACCGGCAATGTGGGTCGGCCCGGCACGGGGCTGCATCCGCTGCGCGGGCAAAACAATGTGCAGGGCGCCTCTGACGCCGGGCTTATCCCGATGTTCCTGCCCGATATGCAAACTGTGGTCAGCGATGACGTCCGCTCCAAATTTGCAGAGGTCTGGGCTCGTGATGGCGGCGTGAATGAGCCGCTGGATCCCAACAAAGGTCTCACCGTCACAGAAATCATGGATGCCGTGCACACGGGCGTTATTCGCGGCATGTATGTGCTGGGTGAAAATCCAGCCATGTCCGATCCTGATGTGGCCCATGCGCGGGATGCTCTGGCCAAGCTGGAGCATCTGGTGGTGCAAGATATTTTCATCACCGAAACCGCCAATTATGCCGATGTAATCCTACCGGCCGCTGCCTTTGCAGAGAAGAGCGGCACAGTCACCAATACAAACCGGCAAGTGCAACTGAGCCGGCCAGCGGTCCCCCCACCCGGTGAGGCGCGCGCGGATTGGTGGATCGAAGTGCAGCTGGCCAAACGGCTCGGGCTCGGCTGGAGCTATACCCACCCCAATGAGGTTTTCGCTGAGATGAAGCTCACTATGAAATCTTTTGACAATATCAGCTGGGAGCGTCTCGAACGTGAGAATGCGGTGACCTACCCATCGCTCTCCCCGACAGACCCCGGCCAGCCTATCGTCTTTGGAGATGGGTTCCCGCGGCTGGATGGGCGTGCGCGCTTCACTCCGGCAGATTTGATTGCCCCCGATGATGTGCCAGATGCACAGTATCCGATGATCCTGACCACGGGCCGGCAGCTCGAGCATTGGCATACAGGCTCCATGACCCGCCGCTCAAAGGTGCTCGATACAGTGGAGCCAGAGGCCAATTGCTCACTACATCCCTCCACTCTGCGCAAGCTGGGCGTGACGCCGGGCGGCTTGGTCCGCTTAACCACCAAACGCGGCAGCATCGAGATCATGGCCCGCGAGGATCGCGCCGTGGCGCTCGATATGGTGTTTTTGCCCTTCGCCTTTGTGGAGGCGGCGGCCAATTTGCTGACCAATTCCGCAGTGGATCCTTTTGGCAAAATCCCAGAGTTCAAATTCTCCGCGGTGAAGGTGGAAAACCCCAAGGATCAAATCGCCGCTGAATAGCGTCAGATCGACATGCGGAATTTGAGCCTGAGCGCCAAGGCCATGAGAAACAAAAAGAACGGGCTGAGGACCGCGGCGATGGTGCAGAGAAAATGCAACGCAGGCGGCGCGGCGCATATCGCTTTAAGGGTTTGCTCTTCGACATAGGCATGACCGCTGATAAACTGCAACATTCGCCCGCCCGTGTGGTAAAGAACATCCCAGGTCGTGATCGCCGGCTCATGTGCGGCCCATCCGCGCCAGGCAAAAAAGGTGATGCACCAAAGGTACGGCAGCGCGAGAGCCAGCCGGCCAACCGAGGTGCCATGATTGCAAATCCAGCCGTAGGCTTTGCGCAAGGGCCGTTCAAAAGATGGCTCTGCCATCTCCGCGCGGCAAGCCAGCTCCCGCCAGATCATCTCTTTACGCAGCTACAGCTGCCCGATTTTTTCGGCTTGGGTGCGGATGTATTCGTAGGCGGTGATATGGTTCAGCAAAGCGCCTTCGACACTGCCTTAAGTTTTTTTTGGACCATTTCTTTTTGGAATTTCTGGCCAAATCACACCATGAAATTTACAGGCCGGATGAAAATTTCGACCGTGGAAGCTAGGGAACTTGTTTCAAATAGCGCATACCTAAAATTTGATGCAAGATGATCGTCAGGCCGCTGGCAATAAAAATTAACCGGTCAACTAAATTTGACGCTATTGAATATAGCAGCAACGCGGAATTAAGCTTGTTCGAAATTGGCTGCATCCAAAAATTTAGAACCCGAAAATGAGGCCCCATTCAAAATTTGCATTATAAAAACCAACGCCGCGCTCGAAACAACAATTTTCAAACCTGATTGTGCTCAAAAAAAACGCGCCCTTGAAATCAAACGCCTCGCTAAACCTGTGGTTGTCGATCGTTATCGCCGGCCCCATATCCCCGAAATCGGTATCTATCGGAAACAATTTTTTCGCATCTGCGAGGTCATCGTCAAGCAATGGCCGTGCGCGCCTATATTCCACACTGTCAGCCCCCAACCGTTTCATAACTTCTAAGCGCTGTTCCTCTGTTAGGTTCAAGGGCTCCAAGAGCTTCAATCTTTCTACACCCAAATACTTCATAAACCCATTCCAACGGTAGGATGGGCACGATGATTCTTGCGTCCAGAGGATCAGCTTCACCCAAGGGTCGTTGTTCTCCTCTGCTAAAATCTGGTCAGGTTTGCTATCGCTCATCGGTTCAAATCACTTTGTTATCAAATATCGCCGCCCAAATGTGTCGGCCGGGTCGAGCCTGCAAAATATTTTGACAAATGACAATATATCAGAGACTTGCCCATAGGCTGCGCGGGGCAAACGCTCTTGAACTCCGCCGCACAATGACCCAGCATAGGCTATGATTACCCGCTCCCATATCAAGGACGATGCGCCCAGCGTCGCGGTCTATTCCGACTGCGAACGGTATCGCTATGCTCTGACCCGCGTTTGGGATCCGCAGGGACGGCGGTTGAGCTTTGTCATGCTCAACCCCTCCACCGCCACCGAGGTGCAAAACGACCCCACGGTTGAGCGCTGCGAGCGGCGGGTGCGGGGCTTGGGGTTTGGCGGGTTTCGCGTGACCAATATCTTTGCCTGGCGCGACACCGACCCGCGTAAGATGCGCACCGCCCTTGATCCCATCGGCCCCGAGAATGACGCGGCGATTCTTGAGGCCTGCCAGTGGGGCGATCAGGTGATTGCTGCCTGGGGCACCCATGGCGCGCATTTGAACCGCGGACCTCAGGTCGAGGCACTTTTGCGCGCGTCGGGCCGTTCGGTGTTGCATTTGGGCCTGTCAAAGGCCGGGCATCCTAAACATCCGCTTTATATCGCCTATTCTCAGCAGCCCGAGGTTTGGACATGATTGAAGGTTTCACAAAGACAGTCATCCGCTGCAACGGCGTGGATCTCGCTGTCCATCGCGCCGGGCAGGGAGCGCCCCTGCTGTTGATCCACGGTTTTCCGCAAAACCACATGTGTTGGGAAACTGTGGCGCCGCAATTGGCGCAGCGGCATGATGTGATTATTCCCGATTTGCGCGGCTATGGCGAAAGCGACGCGCCTGCGAATGATCCAGACAACACTACCTATTCCAAGCGCAATATGGCACAGGATATGGCCGACCTTCTCACCGCGTTGAATATTTCTCGCGCAGATATCCTAGGCCATGACCGCGGCGCGCGGGTCGCCTATCGTTTTGCGCTGGATCATCCAGAGCGGCTGGGCAAGCTGGGCATCATTGAAATTGTGCCAACAGCCGATTTCTGGGCCAGCTGGACTGCAGATCTTGCAATGGCCGCCTATCATTGGACGTTTCTGGCCCAACCGTCACCCTTGCCCGAACGGATGATCGGGGCGGATCCTGTCGCTTATGTGGATTGGACTTTGGCGCAATGGACGCTGAGCAATAGTCTTGCGGCCTTTTCCCCCGCAGCCCTGGACAGTTACCGCGCGCAGGCCCTGGACCCCGCACGGGTTCATGCCATGTGTGCAGATTATCGCGCCGGAGCCAGTTTTGATCGTAGATTGGATGAGGCGGATAAGGCCGCCAGAAAACAGATCACCGCACCGCTACGCTTGCTCTATGGCGCTCATGGATTCCCTGCCAAAAGTGGCAATGCAGCAGAGATCTGGCGCAGCTGGGCCCCTGCGGTGGAGGCCAGCGTCTGCGAGTCTGGGCATTTCGTCATGGAGGAAAATCCTCAGGCTGTTCTTGCAACTTTCGCACCCTTCTTTGCGCCCTAGAGAATCCCCTTCCCTTTCGCGAAAAACTTCCCTATACGCAGCCATCGCTCAGATTCCTTGTGACGTTTGTAGCGGTGCCTCCACGGGCCTTGCTGGACGACATCCCGGCCTGCGCCATAAACCTTAACCTTAAAAGGAGACCCCGATGTCGATTACCGCTGAAGAAAAAGCACGGCTCATGAAAGAATTCGCCATCAAAGAGGGCGATACAGGTTCCCCTGAAGTTCAGGTTGCAATCTTGTCGTCGCGCATCGCAACTTTGACTGAGCACTTTAAAACCCATAAAAAAGACAACCACGGGCGCCGCGGTTTGCTGAAAATGGTGGCCACACGTCGTAAGCTTCTGGATTATGCTCGAGGCAAAGACGAAGCTCGTTACCAAGATTTGATCAAACGTTTGGGCCTGCGCCGCTAAGGATCTGTCCAATCCAAGATTTTGAAACCGCATCCTTCTGGATGCGGTTTTTTGCGTTTGGGGGCCGCCGTCTAAATTTGGGCTAGACAATTGGCTCTATCTACTGGACAGATTTTTTATGCAATTTTCCAATCCCTCAAACCGGTTCGCCTCCCTCGCTGTGTTGATCGCAGCAGGAATTTGGGGGCTATATTGGATTCCGCTGCGCTACCTTGCAGGGATGGGCGTGCGCGAAGACTGGGCCGTTGCCTTGATCAATATTCCAGCTGCTTTTGTCGCACTGGCACTGTTTCTATGGCAATTCCGCAGCCAGCTGGCGCATGTGCGCCGCGGGGCTTTGATTGGCATATTTATGGGGTTAACCGTAGCGCTGTTCACCATCGGTCTTGTGCTGTCTTCAGTGGTGCGTGTGACGTTACTGTTTTACCTCGCGCCAATTTGGTCGACGCTGATTGGCAGCTATTGGCTGCAAGAAGAAGTCACCCGCGGCCGCTGGATCGCCATTGCAATTGGCTTGCTCGGCCTTGGGTTTTTGGTGTCCCAAGGCGGCGGGCAAGTCCCTCTTAACATCGGGGATGCTTTAGGGTTCCTCTCGGGCATTACCTGGGCTGTGGGCGGGGCGATGATCAAACGTTATGGCGAGGTTCCCATGCCGACGTTGCTGCTGTTTCAGTTCTGCCTCGCCTCTTTATTTGCACTATTGTTCGGGGCTCTATGGGGCCAAACCTCAGCTCCAAGCCTGGCGCTTTTGCAACAGGTCGCAGCCGCCTCAACTGTGATTTCTATTGGGATCATTCTACCATCGATATTAATTATCTTCTGGGCACAAAAATTTCTCTTTCCCGGTCGTGTTGCCCTCTTGATGATGAGCGAAGTCATTGTCGCCACCTTCACTGCCAGCTTGATGCTGCCTGAAGAGGCCATGGGGATGCTGGAATGGATCGGGGCTTGCCTGATTATTGGGGCCTGCGTGGTAGAGATCTTTGAAGCACCAGCGGCCCAAGGCGCTCCAACCTAAGCTGCGTCCAACGCCGCAAAATCACGCCCCCCCTTCCCCCGACGCAAATATTACGATAAGTGCGCGCTATCTGAAACGCGGCGCCCGGACTCCAGCGCCCGAAAACAAGATATCGGGGTCGGCGGCAATGGGGCCGCCATGTGATAGGCCAATGGGCCGTTTAGGAAAACATAGATGTTCACAGAAACTAAAAAATCCATTCAGTGGGGCGAAGAAACCCTTACTTTGGAAACAGGTAAGGTTGCCCGTCAAGCCGACGGCACCGTAATTGCGACTTTGGGTGAAACCTCAGTTATGGCGAACGTAACATTCGCCAAAAGCCAAAAACCCGGTCAGGACTTTTTTCCTCTGACTGTACATTACAATGAAAAATATTACGCTGCCGGCAAAATTCCAGGTGGCTTTTTCAAACGTGAGGCACGTCCAACTGAAAAAGAGACGCTGACATCACGCTTGATCGATCGCCCCATCCGGCCGTTGTTTGTGCCGGGCTTCAAAAACGAAGTCTTGGTGATCTGTACCGTTCTGTCTCATGACTTGGTCAACGATCCTGATATGGTTGCGATGATCGCGGCCTCAGCTGCTCTGACCATCTCGGGCGCGCCATTTATGGGCCCAATCGCCGGGGCGCGTGTGGGCTTTGTAGACGGTGACTATGTTCTCAATCCGACGATTGATGACATGCACAATCTGCGCCAGAACCCTGAGCAGCGTTTGGACCTGATTGTTGCTGGCACCAAAGATGCAGTGATGATGGTTGAATCCGAAGCCTATGAGCTGTCTGAAGATGAGATGCTCGGAGCGGTTGCTTTTGCTCATGAGCAAATCCAGCCTGTGATTGATCTGATCGTGGATCTGGCGGAAGACTGCGCGAAAGAGCCTTTTGACTTCCAAGCTCCAGATTACAAAGAACTCTTCGCCGCCGTTTCTGCCGCTGGTGAAGATGCTATGCGCGCCGCATATGCCATCACCGACAAGCAGGAACGCACCTCTGCGGTTGCCGCTGCGAAAGAAACAATCAAAGCCAGCCTAAGCGAAGCTCAGCTGGCAGATGAAGACCTCAGTTCTGCTTTGAAAAAATTGGAATCCAAAGTTCTGCGCGGCGATGTGGTTAAGAACGGCAAACGCATTGATGGCCGAGCCTTAGATACCGTCCGCGCAATTAATTGCCAAACAGGTCTGTTGCCACGTACACACGGCTCCGCGCTGTTTACCCGTGGCGAAACGCAAGGTCTGGTCGTGACCACTTTGGGCACCGGGGATGATGAGCAAATGATCGACGCCTTGCACGGCACCTATAAATCCAATTTCCTGCTGCACTATAACTTCCCGCCCTACTCTGTCGGCGAAGTCGGTCGCTTTGGCCCTCCGGGTCGCCGCGAAATTGGACATGGTAAATTGGCATGGCGCGCCCTTCAGGCGGTTTTGCCTCCGGCAACCGACTTTCCTTACACGATCCGTTTGGTCTCTGAGATCACCGAATCTAACGGATCGTCCTCTATGGCGTCCGTTTGTGGTGGCTCGCTGTCTATGATGGATGCGGGTGTGCCTTTGAAAGCGCCCGTCGCGGGCGTCGCCATGGGTCTGATCTTGGAAGATGATGGCGAGTATGCCGTTCTGACCGATATCTTAGGCGATGAAGATCACCTCGGTGACATGGACTTTAAAGTGGCCGGCACAGAAGCTGGGATCACCTCACTGCAAATGGACATCAAAGTGGCCGGCATTACGCAGGACATTATGAAAAAAGCCTTGGCGCAAGCCAAAGCTGGTCGTTTGCATATCTTGGGTGAAATGGGCAAATCCATCTCGGGCGCACAGGAATTTTCTGTTCACGCTCCACGGATTGAAACTATGCAAATCCCAACTGACAAAATCCGTGAAGTTATCGGCTCTGGTGGTAAAGTAATCCGTGAAATCGTTGAAGTCTCCGGCGCTAAAGTCGATATCAACGACGAAGGTGTGATCAAAATCGCCAGCCCGAATGGTGATAGCATCAAAACAGCCTATGACATGATCCACGCGATTGTGGCAGAGCCTGAAGAAAATGCGATCTACAAAGGCAAAGTCGTCAAAGTTGTCGACTTCGGCGCATTTGTAAACTTCTTCGGCAAGCGTGATGGTCTGGTCCATGTCAGCCAAATCGAAAACCGCCGCTTGAACCACCCCTCAGATGTTCTCAAAGAAGGTCAAGAAGTCTGGGTCAAACTGCTGGGCTTTGACGATCGCGGCAAGGTGCGTTTGGCCATGAAAATGATCAACCAAGAAACCGGCGAAGAAATCACTGCCGATGAGGCCAGCGAAGGCTAAGCCGCCGGCGATACACATCTTAAAAAGTCCCGCTTTTTGTGGGGCTTTTTTGACCAAACCATATGCTTAAAGAGATTTTTATCAAAAATTTTGCGTGCCTATGCCCTCAACGCTTGCGCATTTTATCCGGCAATGACATTCTCGATCGAATTCAGTTCTGCGGGAGGCAAAGATGATCGAAAAACGCCAGTTTTATATTAACGGCCAATGGGTTGATCCAGTAACAGCGCATGACTTTGATGTCATAGATCCAAGCACCGAAGATGTGCTTGGGGTGGTTTCCTTAGGCGGTCAAGCCGATACGGATGCAGCGGTCGCAGCGGCAAAAGCTGCCTTCCCCAGCTGGTCCCAAACCAACAAAGCGGAGCGTTTGGAGCTCTTAGAAAAACTCCTCGACGTTTACAAAGCCCGGCAGGCAGATATGGCCGAAGCCATCAGCCTTGAAATGGGTGCACCGCAAAAATTAGCTCGTAACCAGCAGGTTGGTGCTGGGACATGGCATTTGCAAGGCTTTATAAATGCCTTCAAAGACTTCGAATTTGATCGCCCACTCGGCCCTCAAGCGCCCAATGAGCGCACCGTGATGGAACCCATTGGCGTCACCGCTTTGATCACGCCTTGGAACTGGCCCATGAACCAAATTGTGCTCAAGGCCGTGCCCGCGCTGGCTTCGGGCTGCACTATGGTGTTGAAACCCTCCGAAATTGCGCCGCTCTCGGGCCTATTGTTTGCTGAGATGATTCATGAGGCAGGCTTCCCTGCCGGTGTGTTCAACCTCGTCAACGGCGATGGTCTGGGCGTTGGCTCTCAGCTGTCTGTGCATCCTGATGTGGATATGGTTAGCTTCACAGGTTCATCCCGTGCGGGCATCGCCATTTCCAAAGCCGCCGCCGATACGCTCAAACGTGTGAGCCTCGAGCTGGGCGGAAAGGGTGCAAATATCATTTTCGCCAATGCTGCTGATGATGCGGTGACCAATGGAGTCGCCCGCTGCATGCGCAATTCCGGCCAATCGTGCAACGCCCCAACCCGTATGTTGGTAGAGCGCTCTCGCTACGCCCAAGCGCTGGAGCAAGCCGCGGCCGCAGCCGAGGCTACTAAAGTTGGCCCCGCGTCTGAAGAGGGCGGCCATATCGGTCCCGTGGTTAGTCAGATGCAATTTGACAAAATCCAAAACCTAATCGAGGTGGGTATAAAAGAAGATGGCGCCACAGTGATCGCAGGCGGGCTTGGTCGCCCGGAAGGGTTGAACAGCGGCTATTATGTCCGCCCGACCATCTTTGCGGATGTGGACAACACGGCCCGTATCAACCGCGAAGAAATCTTTGGCCCTGTCATGACCATAATGCCCTTTGATACCGAAGAGGAAGCCATCGCAATTGCCAATGACACGCCCTATGGTTTGACCAATTACATCCAATGCGGCGATGAAGAACAACGTCAGCGTGTCGCGCGGCAGTTACGCTCGGGCATGGTCGAAACCAATTCTGTCGGCTTCGGCATGGGCAGCCCATTTGGCGGCTACAAGCAATCAGGCAATGGCCGCGAAGGCGGTATGTTCGGCCTGCATGAGTTCATGGAAATCAAAGCTGTGAGCTGCTGGGCAGACAGTTAAGTCATACACCTAAAGCCCCATCAAAATTTCCGCACTGTGGACAAGCGATAAGCGCACGGATCGGGATTTTGATGGGCACTTATCATGCCGATTGCACCATTCATCGTCACTGAGCAGGTACGGCCGGTATTTTAGAACGGTATTTTTGCGCGGAAATCCATCAGTTCTCCACCATCTGGATGACGTAAACGCAAGCGGTGGGAATGTAGCATCAGGCGCGGGGCCGCTTGGCTTTCCGGCGTGCCATAAAACGGATCGCCCAAAATCGGATGCCCAAGCGCCAGCATATGCACCCTAAGTTGATGCGAGCGACCCGTTTTGGGACTTAACTTGATGCGCGTTTCTTGAGCGCCCCTTTTAATCACCTGCCAATCGGTCTGTGCCGCGCGACCAGTCTTATGGCAAATCATCTGCCGCGGCCGGTTCGGCCAATCAACTATGATCGGCAAATCAACCGTGCCGTTTTGTGCCGCCATTTGCCCCCAAACCCGCGCCACATAAGTCTTTTGCGTCTGGCGTTTTTCAAATTGCAGCCCCAAATGACGCTGTGCATGGGGTGACAAAGCAAAGACCATGACGCCAGAGGTGTCTCTATCCAACCGATGCACCAAAAGCGCTGTGGGGTAGTCGGCCTGAATGCGGGACATCAAACAATCGGCCAAGAGTGGTCCACGCCCGGGCACAGACAAAAGACCCGAGGGTTTGTTAACCAGCAAGAGCTCATGATCCAGATGGATCACATCCAAAGGGTCCATCGGAGGGGTATAGGCTGTCATGACCCGCCCATAGCTCTTTCGCACCTACAGGTAAATTGCCCAGCAAAAATATCTATTTTCTTGATGCTCCATTTTCCTGATCCACAGTTTACAAGCTCCGCATTTTTAAGTTAATCTAAGATATTGTTTAGGATTTATTTAATAAGATAATTTTGGGCTGTCCTCAGCTGTATTTTTTGTACAGGACATATTTCATTCGCCGAGCCGAGGCTCACATATAACTCCTATGGCATGCCTGGTCTGGTCGATATGCCCAGCGCGCAGCTAGGCTGCCCTTAGCGGCAAAACGGCCCCGGGGTTCATAATGCCTTGAGGATCCAACGTGTCTTTAATCTGGCGCATAAGTTGCAATTTCACAGGATCACCAAAACGCGCAATATCCGCCACCTTGAGCCGCCCAACGCCATGCTCCGCAGAAACAGATCCCCCTAATTCATGTGTCAGGCGATGCACCTCTGCCTGCAAATCTGCCCGCATATCGCGGTAGTTTGAAGCGGGCGCACCCTCAGCAGGAAACAGATTGTAGTGGAGGTTCCCATCTCCGAGATGCCCAAAACAATTGATTCGGATGTCGCCAAAACGGGCCAGAGCATGAGGCATCTTTTCGATAAAACCAGCAATTTCTGACAATGGCAAAGAAATGTCCGACGAACAAATTGCGCCAATTGCGCGGTTGGCAAGAGGGATAGTCTCCCGCAAGCTCCACAAATCCTGCGCTTGCTGTGCAGATTGGGCGATCACCCCATCAAGGATTATGTCTGAAGCCTGATCGAAGAGGGTTTCAATGGCCTGTTCCGCCCCTGTGCCATGCGACACACCAAGATGCAGCAGAACCGACCAATTGGGCGGCGAGGACCATGGCTGACGCATCTGCGGATGGGTCTCGGTCAAAAAGCGCAAGCCCTGTCCAGAAATCAACTCAAACGCCGAGATGCTTTCACCCAATAAGCCCTTAGCACGCCCCAACAGTTTCAGCGCCGCACTCGGACTGTCTACGGTCAAAAGCGCCGTACCCTCAGATTGTGGCCGGGGCGCCAGCTTGAGACTCGCTGCGGTGATAATGCCTAAGGTGCCCTCTGATCCGATAAGCAAGTGCCGCAAATCATAGCCGGTGTTATCTTTGCGCAGTCGTTGAAGACCGTTGAAAATTCGGCCATCGGCCATCACCGCTTCAACCCCTAGGACTTGGTCGCGCGCCATGCCATAGCGCAGTACATTGATCCCACCTGCATTGGTGGCGAGCAACCCGCCGATCTGCGCCGTGCCTTCAGAGGCCAGCGATAACGGAAATAGTCGATCCACATCCGCCGCGCTCTGCTGAACCTCTGCAAGCACCACACCGGCCTCAGCCACCAGAACATTCTCCGCAGGGTAACAGGCTCGAATCCGACGCATCCGCCCAAGACTCAGGATCAGCGGGGCTGGGGCACCGGTCGTGGATTCTGGCAGGATTTGCCCTCCGACAAGACCAGTGCCACCACCGTAAGGCACAACGCTGATCCGAGCCGCCGCCGCCACTGTGATAACCTGCGCCACTTGAGCGGTGCTGTCCGGTGCCACCAATAGCCCAGCAGAGCCCCGATATTGTCCACGCGGCTCGGTCAAATATTTATCACCAAGCTCGGGAAAGGCGGCGGCAGGCAGGAGGCGTTGCAGTTGGCTTATAAACTCTGCCGTCACTGGATTTAACATAACGCCCTTGCCCTCATGTCGCCCAAGGCACAAAATCGCCGAGCTGCCCCCGTGTCAGTAATGACAGACCTCTGCTTTGGCAATTTTTTTCTCTAGCGCCACTCAGAGCCAGGCGTATGCCGCGCTTGACTCTGGACGCAAAAGACGTGTAAACGGCAGCAAATTCCGGAAGTCATCGTCTTCCGGTCCTCAGGCTTTTGCCAGGATCGCCATCCGTCAGCGCGTTGCGCCCACGGGTGCTTTTTGGTTTGGGACTTTGGAAATTCTCGCGACCTGCCCCTTTGCAGGATCGTGTGCGGAGCGAAAGGGGCAGACCGATGTTTGAAAATCTATCCGAACGCCTTGGGGGTGTATTTGACCGGCTAACCAAGCAAGGTGCGCTGTCAGAAGAGGATGTGAAAACAGCGCTGCGAGAGGTGCGCGTTGCGCTCTTGGAAGCAGATGTCAGCCTACCCGTTGCCCGTGAGTTCATTAAGAAAGTTCAAAGTAAAGCCACCGGCTCGGCTGTCACAAAATCGGTCACACCAGGCCAGCAAGTGGTCAAGATCGTCCATGACGCTCTGATCGACACCCTGCGCGGTGAAGGCGAACCGGGCGATTTGAAAATCGACAACCCACCTGCCGCGATTTTGATGGTCGGTTTGCAAGGCTCGGGAAAAACCACAACCACCGGGAAACTGGCCAAGCGTTTGGTGGGTCGTGAGGGTAAAAAGGTTCTGATGGCCTCATTGGACATCTACCGTCCCGCCGCGATGGAACAGCTCGCAATCTTGGGTGCACAAGTGGGTGTTGATACCCTGCCGATCGTCGCTGGTGAAAGCGCTGTCCAAATTGCCAAACGTGCCAAGCAGCAGGCCACATTGGGCGGTTATGACGTCTATATGCTCGATACCGCCGGACGTCTGCAAATTGACGAAACGCTTATGCAGGAAGTTCAGGATGTGAGCAATGCGGTCGAGCCGCGCGAAACCCTGCTCGTCGTCGATGGTTTAACGGGTCAAGTGGCCGTGGAAGTGGCCGAAGAATTTGACGGCAAAATCGGAATCTCCGGCGTGGTTCTCACCCGTATGGATGGGGACGGTCGCGGTGGTGCGGCGCTATCAATGCGTGCGGTCACCGGCAAACCGATCAAATTTGTCGGCTCCGGCGAAAAAATGGATGCGTTGGAGACTTTCGAGCCCGAACGCATAGCTGGACGCATTCTAGGAATGGGCGATATTGTCGCTTTGGTTGAGAAGGCGCAAGAAACGCTAGAAGCCGAACAAGCCGAACGGATGATGCGGCGCCTTCAAAAAGGCATGTTTAATATGAACGATCTGCGCAGCCAGCTCGAGCAGATGCAAAAAATGGGTGGTATGCAAGGACTGATGGGCATGATGCCCGGCATGGCAAAAATGAAGGGCAAGATTGATCAAGCCGGCCTCGATGACGGCCTGTTGAAACGCCAAATTGCCTTGATCAATTCCATGACAAAAAAAGAGCGTGCCAATCCCGCTTTGCTCCAGGCCAGCCGTAAAAAGCGGATTGCAGCTGGGGCTGGGCTTGAAGTGAGTGATCTCAATAAATTGCTCAAACAGCATCGGCAGATGTCAGATATGATGAAGAAGATTGGTAAAAAAGGCGGTTTAGGCGCCCTCAAGGGTATGCTCGGCGGCCAAGGCGCCCCAAGTCAAGCAGAGCTGGCCGCAGCGCAAGAG
>Ga0206130_10006050_pt1 | contig 14046 bp, 9 predicted proteins | sample Helgoland_Spring_9_FD_148637 | JGI IMG/M metagenome (GOLD analysis project Ga0206130, IMG submission 148637) | Pelagic subsurface seawater microbial communities from Kabeltonne, Helgoland, North Sea - Helgoland_Spring_Bloom_20160512_1 | ecosystem: Environmental > Aquatic > Marine > Epipelagic ... | reverse complement strand
GTAAGTGTACAATTCCAAAAAATAGACTTAATGGATTTGATTGGTTGATTCGGTATTGGTTTCTTTGCTTAAAAAATGTAGCTATAAAAAGATCTTCTAGGGTCGAGCTAGAAAGCTGAACAGATTGTCTTTTTAAGCTAATTAACTCAACGATATCTTCATACTGTTCAGTATCTAAAACTTGAAATAGGTCTATATTAGCTGGGTGCAGAATTTCCATTGATTTAAAATAATTTTAAGCTGTAATTTTATCTTATTACATTTGAATATTGCAGGATAAGATAATTATTTTTAATATACATTTTTCGGTATTTATACATGCAAGTTTTGCATGACTATTGTTCATTACCTTTTAATTAGATATGAAACGAGTTCTAGTTCAGTTTTTAATCTTAGTAATTTTGCTTTTTGGAGCCTATTCACTTGTTAAGAATACGCTTAGAGCTCCATGGAGTATCAAACTCAATACTGATTCGATAACGAATTTTGAGCACCTAATGGTTTCCGGAGAAGGAACAGAGTTTTCAATCACTAAAGTTGATTCTAGCTTTCTTTTAGACGTAAATGGCTTGTCTTATCCCATCAAAAGCAAAGAATTGGAAAACTATTTAAGACCATTGAATGCAATTTCAAGTGGTAAAAGACTCAAGAAAAAGCAATTTGATGTCTTGGAATCAAGAGGATATTGGTTCGATTTCACATCAAGTAAGGGCGCAACTACTGATTTTGGTATATATGAGATGGATAAGCTGTTTTATTATCAATCACAGGTTTCAAAAGATTATTTTTTAATCGATTCGATGCAATGTGATTCCAGCACCTATTTCTCTTATGAAAATTTGTTACCAAATGCTATAAATTGGACCTACGATAATTCTGACGCAATATTTTTGAGAAGCATTTATCTATTAGATACTCTAGGTGTGAATGAAATGGATAGCACTATTTATAGTATTTTTAAATCAAGAGCAGATAGAGCTGCGGTTGATTATTTAATTCAGGCAGACTGGTCCTATAGTTTGGAGCTTTTTGATAGCTCAAATACAGTTCTTAATAGATTTAATGTAGCCATAGATTCGCAAAGCAACAAGGTGTTTTTGGAACAGATAAAGCCATTTAATTCAAGAACAGAATTAGATTCATTAGAATCAAATCAATTTAGAATGAAATTATTCACTTTTTGATCGTTTTTTTTCCTGCTCAAAGAAATCTTCTACTGCATTGTTTAGCCCATTTAATAAATGTTCTTCTAGAAATAATAAGAGTGATTTTACACCTTTATTTCTAGTGTGCTTATAAATGATATCATCCCACTTTCTCTTTGAGATCTTTCTTCTAATCTTAGTTGATCTTAGATTTAGTATTGAGTTGAAAATGTTGTCATCCAATATTGCTTTATCCTCAATCAGAACCCTTGTGGTTTCAATTTTCTTAGCTTCGAGTGAAACAGTGTGGTAGCCTCCTTCTTTAGTGAAAAGTAATTTCACTAAAGGACCTTCGCATCTTATTTCAAAAATCGATTTATCATCAAGTTGCTTAATTTGTTCATTTACATGCTTCATATTGGTGAAGTCCTGTATTACTCCCTTTCGTTCGAAATTAGTTTGATTCACCTTTTGGATGATGGTAACCTGTAATTTTAGATCAAAGGCAGAAGCAAGTTGGATGTAGAAGTCACATAGGAATTTACTGTTCCCGCCCAATAGATAAATGAATTGCTGGTTCATTTCAGGTCTCATAAGGCTTATAAGGCCTCGTTTTATAAGCGTTATTTGTTCCTCCCAAGACAGCATCATTGCTTCTATTGTCAGGGTGCTTGGGTTGTTTGACAGGGATTCTTTATTGATTTGGTGTTCAAAGAAGTCTAATTGATTCTTTAAGGTTTCCATTCTAGATTGGAGGTCTTTTTTACTGTCAAAATTAGTGACTACAGCTTCAGACTCTATTTCGTTGGTTAATTCTAGGAAATCTTTAGATGTGGATATTTCATAATGAAGGACAAACATCTTGAAGAGATCATTTGCTAGTTGACCCAAAAGTTGAATGCTTTCGAATTTTTGAAGCAATGAATCATGTTTTTTGATGGTAAAGTCAAGCTTGTTTTTTCTAACTCGAATCTGAACATCGTAGGAATAATCTTTACTACTTTCTAATAAAGCAGTAGAAAGGGGGATCAACAATTGATCTCTAATGGTTCGTTGTATGTGTCTTGCTCCGAATTCTTTGTTGAAACCCAGTTCTGCAAGAAAGTCAATGGTCTCTTTGGATGGATGAAGCTTAAGTCTTCCCTCTTCAAATCCCATCCTTGTTTGCAGGTCAATAATTTCCTTTTCTACAATTTTTCGAGTAACCTCTTGATCTAGTGGTTTGAAAGGGATAATGGCATCGATTCTATTTATAAATTCAGGTCTGAAATGTTTGGTTACCTGACTGATCAGGTTTTGTTCGAAATGTTCGTCTTGACCTTGTGTACCAAGGTTTATATAATTTCTGAATAGATTCTCAGCGCCTATATTCGAAGTCATAATAATCAATGCACTGCAGAAGTTTATTGTTTTTCCTTTATCATCTGTTAAACGTCCTGCTCCTAATATCTGTAAAAGAAGATCAAAAACATCTTCGTGCGCTTTTTCTATCTCATCAAATAATAGGAGGCTAAATGGATATCTTTTGATAGCTGAGACCAAAGTGAAACGTCCAGACTCTTCAGATCTTAGCAAACGTTGCGCATCTCCATAGTTGCTGTATTCACTCATGTCAAATCGAATGAATTGTTCTTTTTTTACAAACAGATGCTTAGATAGGAGTTTTGCTAGCTGCGTTTTTCCAACTCCAGAAGAACCGACAAACAATAAATTTGAGATTGGTTTTCCTGGTCTTGAAAGATCCGTCTTTATCAGGTTGGTGATATCAAGTATGAAATCTACGGCCTTAGGTTGACCGAATAAACGTTGCTTGAAAAAATCACCAACTTGTTTTATATCATTGATGTTGGGATTTAATACTGCTGGATTAATTTGATTCTGATAACAGAATGCCTCTAAAATCTTATTTGAATCTAATGATATTTGCTCTGTTTTATCTGTTGATTTACTCTGATAATAAAACAGGGCATTTTGAATGATTTTGATCGGCATTTTGGGGATACCTTCATATGGGAAAAAGCGCTGACTAAGTCTTAGAGCTGTTGCAGAGACATCTGAATCTATGTTTATGTCCTTATCGTTGTTAAGCTCTTGAATTTTTTCCTGCATAAGGTCTTCAAGCTTTTTCTCGGATAATTTAGGGACCTTGACCAATTGGAAATAATTCAGATAGTTTGGATTGACAGCTTCTATTTTGGAGCGTTCCTCTAAAGATATTTCTGTAATTATGCGAATGTCGCCTCTTTGGATATAAGGTGCGAGAAAGGCACCTACACTGATATTATAGTTTTCATACTTACCAATATTGAAAAAAGAGTACAGGTCTTGAAAATAGACAATCACCGGCTTGTTGTTAAGTTTTTGTCCTAATTCTATGATACCTGTTTGCCAAGCGAAATGATGCTTTTGGATCTTTTTAATAAAATTAGAAGCACTTATTGTATATAGCTTATAATCTGGATTTTCCATGCCCCAATTTTGCAAGGCATGCTGTATAGCAAGACTCTTTCCTGAGCCAGGTGTTCCTTCCAACAATATAGATCCAAGATGTATGTTCTCGAGCGCTGATTCCATTTCTTTTGTCAGGTCATCTCGCTCATAGATTTTTTCTAACTTATTGGATAGTGGTGTGAAAAATTTATCACATTCATGCAGGTATTCAAATTCATTTTTTGCTTTGATTTGAACACTAAGATTCATTTCTCCAAGCTCTACTTTAGGTTGGTTAAGTAGATAAAAAATTTGCTTTTTATTTTTCTTTAGTTTGTTTTCTACAAAAGAACGCAATTTAGAATCTAACCATAAGTCAATCTCCTTATCCGTTGTAGCTACATATTCAAGGCCATACTGTGGAACCTTAGCTATATATAAGTTGTTTTCAGGTAATGTTGATTTTATAAATGGAATTTTGATCACAAGATCCTTGAAGTATTTTGTCTCAAAGCTATATTCTTCAACCTTTAAGTCCTTATATACAATAAATTCCCCGGTAAGGATTGGCAGATTAGAGGGCTTTCTTAAAAACAACTCAATCTCTTTTTGATATAATTCAGCCCACTCTTCAGGAGATTCCACTAAGCCAAAGAAATCAATGTCATTAAGACTTTGAACCAAATAATATTTTTCGTTGAATTCTATTTTAAAATAGTGGAACGGGATATTTATTTGCATTATTAATCTGCTTGGTGAATTTTCTGATTTGAAAATTGGGGAAATAAAAGGTTAATTTAAGATCAATACTGACAATGTAATAAAAAACTTAGAAAATTGGTTAAACATATTATAATATGAAAGATTAGTTTTCTAAATTGATTGGAGTTAAAAATCTAAAGAAATAAATATAATTCGATGGCAGAAAGTACTCGAAATCCAAAGAAAAAGAATTTCAAGTATAAAGAACTGAAAGTCTATACCTCTACAGAATGGTTGGCAGATAACAAGAAGAAATATCGCCAAGTGTTTAATCGGTATAGTACGACCTATGTTTATGCCGAGCTATCTTTTTTCAATAAGCAGTTTGATGAAAACGATTGGGAGATTGAGGTGGAGCTTAAGTGTTTTGCTTTAAATAAAGGTCGCCAAGAGATTTGTTCTTTGCCGTTCAAAAGAAAGGTGTCTAAATACGATAGTGTAGTTTATATTCGTGAGGGTTGGGGTTCTAAAACAGAAGGCTCATTTTGGAAAAGAGGTACCTATTATTGGGAAGCATGGATAGAGGGAGAAAAGGTTGCTACAAAATATTTTTACGTCGAAGATGCAGGAGAGGAGAGTAGTAGTCAAGAAAATCCTTTCATGGAGGTTCAGTCATTAAATTTATATGAAGGACCATATGATGATGTAATTGATGAGGGAAGAATTTACTACAAAAACTTTAGTTCAGAGGAGACTCGATACATTTACGCAGAGGTTGTTTTTAAAAATAAATTCAAGGTAAGAGATTGGCAATGTGAAATTTTCGCCAAATTTTACAACAACTCTAAAGAATTGAAAGGTCAAGTTATTCGGCTTCAACGAATAGAACCTAACAAGGATTTAATAAAGGTTACTGCTGGCTGGGGTTCTAATGTAAAGGGATCTTGGCGAAAAGATCTGTATACGGTAGAGTTGGTTTTTATGGATAAATTACTCGCTGCTATTCCATTTACTGTCGGTGATGAGTTTGATGAAGGTTCGAATGATGTATTTATTCCTAATCAGGATTCATTGTATCATAAAACTACAGAGACAGAATTAGATCTTAGTTTTGATGAGTTGTTGAGTAAGCTTAATGCCTTGATTGGATTAACAAAGATCAAAAGGAAAGTAAAAGATCACGCTCAATACATCAAATTTCTTCAATTAAGAAAAGAGAAAGGTTTTGAAGAGCGCGAACCTATAAATGTCCATTCGGTATTTATTGGTAATCCTGGAACTGGTAAGACTACAGTTGCCCAGATGATGGGTAAATTATATTTGAAGATGGGACTATTAAGCAAAGGCCATGTTCATGAGGTTGATCGTGTAGATTTAGTTGGTGAATATATTGGCCAAACAGCTCCAAAGGTTAAAGAGGCTATCGAAAAGGCCCGTGGTGGTGTTTTGTTTATTGACGAAGCTTATAGCTTAGCTAGATCGAATGATGATACAAAAGATTTTGGTCGAGAGGTTATAGAAATTCTTGTTAAAGAACTCTCAAATGGCCCAGGTAATCTCGCTGTTATTGTTGCGGGTTATCCACAAGAGATGGAACATTTCTTAAACTCAAATCCTGGTTTAAAATCTAGGTTCAAACTTTTCTTTGAATTCGATGATTACTTGCCTCAGCAACTTATAGAGATATCTGAATATGCTTGTGGAGAGAAGGAGGTTAGTCTAACTACAGGAGCTAGAAAAATCCTAAATAGGATGATAACGGATGAGTTTAGGAAAAGAGACCGTTCATTCGGTAATGCTCGTTATGTCTTCGATATTATTGAAAAAAGTAAGATTCAAATGGGTATTCGTCTCATGGAGTCAGAAAAGGTAGAGGAAATGGGCAAAAGAGACCTTTCTCTCATCATAAAGGAAGATGTAAAAAATCTAGAGGATAGTAAAAACAATATCCTACCAGATATAGAGATCGATGAACCTCAACTTAAATCTAGTTTGAAAGAGCTTGATGGACTGATTGGAATGGATTCAATTAAAACAGAGATCCGGGATATGGTTCGATTGGTCAAATACTTCAAATATTCTGGAAAGGATGTATTGAATAATTTCTTTTTGCATACTGTCTTTGTTGGAAATCCTGGTACAGGTAAGACTACTGTAGCTAGAATACTTACAAATATTTACAGAGCCTTGGGTATATTGGAACGAGGACTTATGATTGAGACAGATCGTCAAGGACTTGTTGCGGGCTATGTGGGACAGACAGCTATCAAGACCTCTAAAAAGATTGATGAAGCTGAAGGAGGCGTTTTGTTTATAGATGAAGCATATGCTCTTACCTCCGGAGGTAAAAGTTCTATGGGGGATTTCGGAGACGAAGCCATTCAAACCTTACTTAAACGTATGGAAGATGATAGAGGCAAATTCTTTGTCTTCGTTGCTGGTTATCCTGAAAACATGAATAACTTCCTAAAAGCTAATCCTGGTCTCAAATCTCGATTTGATAAAACATTAACCTTTGAGGATTATTCACCGGATGAATTATTTGAAATAGCTCAATTCATGCTCAAAGAAAAAGGACTTAATTTAAAAGCTAATGTACAGCCAATGATACTGGGTTATCTTCAAAAACTGTATGATCAAAGAGATAAATATTTTGGTAATGCAAGAACAGTGCGTAAGGTTGTAGACGAACTGGTTCGGATCTATAATATGCGTCTTGCCTATATGATTGAAAATGGCAAAGAAGTTGGTGCTAGAGAAGGTATTAATATAGAAGATCTTAAGCAGTTGATTTCAAGCAAAGAAAATGAGGTTTACAAACCCAAAGGGATAGGTTTTAGAAAACGTTAATTGTGATTTTTTGAAAAGAATCCGTTGATCCAGGGTTTCCAGGCAGCTTTTACAAGTTTAAATGAAGACCTAGATCTAAGGTTGTTATTTCTAAAGATTATACCAATGTGAAAAAGGTCGATACTCAATTTAAAAGTGTCGTCCTTTTTTACTTCCTGCCATGCTCTTTTCATGCCTTTTGACCAATAAATATCATCAAATATGACTGTACAACTGTGGGAGTCCATAAATGGTTTAAGTCGCTCAAAATATCTTAATGTAGCCTCTTCATTGTGGTGTCCATCGATGTATATAAGGTCGAATTTTGTTTTTGAGTTGAGCAGTTGGTCTATGTAATTATCGAAGGTCATATTATGCAATTTTGGATGGCTCAGTCCACATGAGTTAAGCGTATCCGCTGCAATTTTAATGGTATTTGGACATGCTTCAATCGTTTGTAAGGATGAAGCAGAGTTGGCATGTCCAAGATAGGATGTACCAATGCCTATACAGGTGCCTAATTCTAGTATTGACTTGGGCTGGAGATGATTGACCAGTTTAAATAGTTGTTGACCTTTTTCAGAAGGGGAAGAGTCTATATTTGCAAGGTTTGAAATAGATCTAGTTGGGTTTTCGCCAGCGCCAAATTCGATTTTTTTAATTGAATTTTTAGACTTTTTAAGTTGATTTCGATAGGACTCTATGAGTGGAAATGCATAGTAATTGCTTTTGTCTTCAAATACTTGTTGGACAAGTCTGAATGCAAAGGGAGCATGTATTTTGTATATCGTAGTTGATGAAATGAAAAAAAGAAAGAATTCCTTAAATCTCCATAATAATTTAGAGATATTTATCATTATAATTTGAATTGGTAATGCTTTAAAACTATGTGCAAATCAAAATATGAAAAATATATTATTTAGTATCTGTTTTCTATTCATTTCTTCAAGCCTTTTTAGTCAGAGTTATTTTACGAGTGCTGGTGTGCGAGTAGGAAATGGCTTCGGGATTACTGTAAAGCAAAGAGTTCTAAAAAAAGTAACGCTTGAAGGTATTGTTCAATCAAATTCAAGTTTTACAACGGCCACCGCTTTAGTAGAATTTCATCAACCTGTGCTTACTAGGTATTTTAATTTGTACGGTGGGGCAGGGGTACTCTCTTATTTTACTGATGAAATTAATGCTGATGGAGGTTTCGGTATTAATTTTATTGCAGGCTTAGAATGTAATATTAGTAAGCTAAATCTTTCTTTAGATTATATGCCTAAAGTTAACCTATCTGGTAGTGCGAATAATTTTGAGGGTGCCGTGGCATTGTCAATTCGCTATATCATTATCAATGACAAAGTATTCAAGGATAAACATAGGGCTAAAGAAAAGAAAAAACGTAAAGCTAAACGAAAGGAATTTTTTGAAGGGATTGGTAAGAAATAAAAAGAGGGAACAATCTGTTCCCTCTTTTTATTAAAGTATCTTTTTAAACTCAATTGCTTTTCCGTCTTTGTCAAACATGTTATCGAATATTATGATTACTTGGTTGTCTTTTTTTCGATACTTTCCATAGTAGGATTCAGAACTGAAACTCCTTTCAAGTTCTTTTATGGAAAAGTTTTTTAAAGCGGTTGGTTTGGCATTACTCAGTATAACTGCCATATTGTCTTTGCTCGGAAGTTTGGCTTCCTCCGAATTAAATAATACAGCAGAAATCATTTTTCTTTGATTAAAGCTCAAAATGAGGATTTGAGATTTTTCCGAATCACTATAGCCATAAGTACCTACAATATCCATATAGTCAATATCTGGATCTGGGGACATATCACTGCTGCTAAGCGATAAGATTGCTTTGTAGGTGATGGAGTCTTCATTAGGACTTTTCAAACCCTCCCTGACTACAACTCGATCATCCGTTTGTTTGTAAGCATAAAGAATCTTATTCAAGGTACTTCCAGTCTCCCTTATCGCATCTGTGGCCGAAGCAGGAATTTGTAGTCCTTCAAAGGCTTCTTTATCGACACGCTCCCAAGTTTGAATAGTCGTAATTTGATATGATTTTTCGCCAATAAGTATGTTTACTTGCTGTGTTGTATTAGCACTGTCTACTTTAGCATCCATTGGGCTTACCTCAAACTTGATTGTTTGAGATGCAATATTTTCAATATCGCTGATTATAGGTTTTTTTACATCACCTTCTACAACTTGATCTTTATTGCATGATAACAATAAAATACAAGCAGAAGCAAGGATGAACAATGGTTTTAACATGTAGTTGTTTTTTTAAATTTAATCATTTCTTTAAAAATCCAAGGTTTCTGATGTCATATTTATTGACATAGCGGTATCGAATTCAAGTACTACCTTAAATCCACTAGGCAATGTGCTTAGGATTGGAGATATAAAATTACCTAAAGTTTCTGTTGCCTTTTCTTTAGCCATTAGTCTTACGTCCTCTGTGTAAGAGGATTCAGTAAAAGCATTTCTTAGTTTACTTATGTTTTCATTAAGGTCAGTATTGTCAAGGCCTTTTATGATTCCGATGTCAAGTTTATCAACCCTAGGACTTACTTCGTGCGATAAGATACTTGGTTCTGGAAGTTGAACAATGATTTCTTTATTAGTAGCATCTATTTCAATATTAAACTTTCGCTCCAAGTCAAAACCAACTTTCATAATGCTAAGTGCTGTAATTTCAATTTCAGTGGATGAAATATTAAAGCCAAATATTTTTGTAAAGAGCTGTTTGTTTATTCCTTTTCGTTCAGTGATCTTTACCGTTGCAAGTTCAGATATATATTGCTCCGATTTTTCCATAAGCATAGATTTCGATCTTGAAAAATCATTAATAGCAGCCTTATCTTCCAGTCTTTTTATCATTGGTCTGAGCCCTTCTGTGAGTGCAAGCCCACAAGGAGTTTGTACATTCTTTCCTTTTACTAATAGCTTGCCCTCAGGCATTTCAAGTATGGTGCTTATTACATGACTAACTAAGAAGCAGGTATATTTTGAACTGACTTCGTTTAGTGCTTCAACCATGTACTTGGTTTCATTTGCATACCATTGGTCCTGTACCGCGTCTTTATTTTTTTGGAGATTTACAAAATCTTCAAAGTAGAGGTCTTTTAAATATTGATGATGTTTGGAGTATTCTCCTGCAATTTCTATGCGTTGAGCTTCATCAAGGTTCATCCTGTTAGCAACATGGCTAAGGAGGGCAAGATTGATGGATTTGACTAATTCCTCAAATTCATTTGCATACCTGTAAGGGTTGGATAGAATCATAAAGGCTTCTTCCTCGTCAATATTGGGTTTGAATTCGGCAGGAAGGTATGTGATCTGAAGTTCTTTAGGTATAGTATTGACATGAAATAATTTATTGCGTAAAAAGGCAATAACAATAATCACTGCTAATCCTAGTACACCATATTTTGCTACACTTAGGAGGATCTCCTTATTCATTTATTTTTTTTATTAAATATATAAATAAAGTGTAATAACTTTTTTAAAGTGCAAAAAAAAGCCGGAGTTTAACTCCGGCTTTTTTTATTATTTAACTCTTATTAATTCTTCTTTGTGAAGCACTGTTTTTTGATCTTTAATAATCAATATCAGATTTCCAGAAGCTATATTGTCTGGAATCTCAAGTGTTCCTGACTGATTTAAATTACCCATATTATAGGTTTTTCCATTCAGGTCAATTAGTTCAAAGTTCATTTCTTCATTCCATTCAAAATTACAAACGTAATTCAATTGATTTATGAATGGATTAGGGCCGATTTCAAGATCAAGCTCAGTAATATTAGATGGTGTAGCGGAATTCACTGTGGTTCCTTCTACATAAATACCGTCTACCATAGCCTCTACAATATGCCCAGGATTACTATCTCCAGAAGTAAAGGTAATTTTTACATTATTTGTCAAAGAAATATGCTCTTCGATATTCAGGGTATTCGTTGTCCACTCGCTTAGTGATGATCCGTAAACAGCAACTTGTTTTGTTTCCAAGTTATTCGAAAGTGTTACGTATAATGAATCATTAGTAGGACCGCCGTTTCCGCCGCCAACCCAGAAGTATACTGAATAATCGATGGTAGCAGAGGCAAAATTAGAAAGATCCATAGAAGGAGATTCTAAAATTACTGTTCCGTCATCTATATCATTTTGTCCTCCATCACCGCCGTTTCCAGTAACATAACAAAGGTCTCCATAATCATTTGATAGATCTGCTCCAAGACAAGTAGACTGATTCATGAAGGTTGATTCTAAAGGAACTACTCGCTCGAAATCACCCGTAGAAGCACTTCCACCTGTAGTCCAGTCAAAGTCAAAGGTGAAATCATCTTCGTAACCTTCAAGTAAAGTAAATTGAACGGGTACACCTTGTTCAATAGTAACTTCTTCTTGAATTGTTCTATATCCCCAAGCACCTACTGTCGCAGTATATGTTCCTGGTTCAGCAAAAATTTGAATATCTCCGCTTAAGTTCGATGAATAATTGATTATTTCTCCATTATCATTATTTTCTAAGCGAAGGTGCGAATTTGTAATAGTTGTAGTAGTTACATCAACAACGATTCCTTGGATTGCCTCTTTGGGTTGAAGTTGAACATCCAACTCTGTTAGTTCTCCATTTTCAAGGTCTATATTGATTGTTTGACTAATATAGTTTGGATGGGAAAATGTAACATCATAATTTCCTGCTGTTGCAAGACCTGTTTTATACAAACCGTTAGATGCTGTGCTTCCTTCATTAAGTTCAGTACTTGCAATTTGTACGTTAACATTAAATATAGGGTTCGTAGTTGTTGCATCGGTTACAATTCCTTCTAGGTAGCATGCACGGATGTAATCTGCGCCACAGACGTATAAGCCGTTTCCTATATCTGTTAGTAGAACATTTCCTGATGGTAAGAACGGGTATGCTCCCCAGGCGCCACTAAAGCCACCGTCACCTCCAAGGAAAGTATCAAAATTACCAACTTCAATTAAGTTATCTGGATTGGCAGCATCAACAATACGTCCGCCGTCTGTATAGTAGGATATGATAAGAAAGTCATTCCAAACATGGACATTGTGCGGGATAACATCCGCTCCAACGGATGTTAACGGTCTATATTCATCTAACAACTGAATGTCTTGAAGATCTGATATGTCATAAGAAGCAACAGGTGCATTAGCTAATTCATCTGTGGTGTATACTGCATTTCCGTCATCAGACAACCACGCATTATGGGTAAATGAATAGGGTGTTTCCGTAAAACCTAATAGGGTGGTTTCAGATTTGTCTGTTACATCATAGATGCTAAGTTCACCTGCATATATCTCAGAGCAGTATGTCTTATTATCTCTTGTATAGACATCATGCGCGTAAATTGGTAAACCAGCTCCCGCATACTCCGGAAAATAAGGCGTATTATTTACATCTAAATAGATGATACCTCCACTGTTTAAGTTACAACCAGAAAGGTAGATATAGCCAAATTCGTCAATATAAATATTATGACAAGTGTTTAGTTCATCATTGCCCAAAGCAGGGAATACAGGATTCCAATTGTAATATTGAATATCATTTGGAAGGTCTGTCATATCTATGACTAACAATCCATCGGTTGTTCCGCCTTGATCTGTTGTAACATAGGCATAGTCACCCCATGTTTTTATGTCTCTCCAAGTAGAATTTTCTCCAGGAATAAAGAAGAGTTCCGTTGCATTTGTAGGGTCTTCAAGACTTACAATAGAGACGCCGTTATTGACGCCGACAATTGCATATTCAACTCCTGTGTCAGGATCAGCCCAACCCCAAATGTCGCTTAAGTTAGCATTGTATGAAACCTGAGACAAAAGACTCATGTTAAACTGACCATTTAGGTTTATTGCTAATGAAAATAATAATAAAAGTAAAGTGTATAACTTGTGCATATAATTAGATATTTATCTGACGCCTAAATTAACAATCCTTGTCATATTTTGGAGTATTGCATTGAATTAAATACTCCTTTGATAATAATTTTGCAAAAAAATGAAAAAACTTAAAGTATACCACAATCCAAGATGTTCAAAGAGTAGACAAGCGCTTGCTTATATGGATGAAAAGGGCTTGTCCTATGATGTCGTCCGCTATCTTGATCATCCACTATCGAAAGAGGATCTTATAGCTTTAATAGCTAAGATTGGTATCAGTACAGATGAACTACTTCGGAAAAATGAACAGTTTTTTAAAGCAAATATGAAGGGATTGAATTTGACAAGTGATCAGATTCTTGACTACATGCTTGAGGAACCAAAATTAATTGAACGTCCGATAATTGAAAGTGCTGAAAAAGCAGTTATCGGACGTCCAGCTGAGGCTATTGATGAATTATTATAATTTGCCTAATATATTTCTTGCTATAACTAACTTTTGGATTTCTGAAGTTCCTTCTCCGATTGTACAAAGCTTAGAATCTCTGTAGAATTTTTCTACTGGAAAATCTTTTGTATATCCGTAACCTCCAAAAACCTGGACGGCATCTGTAGCAACTTCTACAGCTGTCTCCGATGAAAAGTATTTGGCTATGGCAGAGGCTTGAGTGCAAGGCAAGCCTTTGTCTTTTAGTAGGCCAGCTTTTCGAGTAAGTGCTTCTGATGCTTCTATCTTTGTGATCATATCAGCAAGCTTAAAAGAAATAGCTTGAAAAGAAGCAATTGGCTTGCCGAATTGATGCCTTTCTTTCGAGTAGTTAAGCGCTGCAAGGTAGGCTCCTCGTGCAATACCTATAGATAATGCTGCGATTGATATCCTTCCTCCATCTAGGATTTTCATTGACTGAATAAATCCTTCTCCTTCTTTTCCTAAGACTTGAGATTCATGAATTCTACAATTGTCAAAAATCATCTCGGCTGTCTCAGAAGCTCGCATACCGAGTTTGTTTTCCTTTTTGCCGCCAGAGAAGCCTGCTGTACCTCG
>Ga0206130_10006049_pt1 | contig 14046 bp, 17 predicted proteins | sample Helgoland_Spring_9_FD_148637 | JGI IMG/M metagenome (GOLD analysis project Ga0206130, IMG submission 148637) | Pelagic subsurface seawater microbial communities from Kabeltonne, Helgoland, North Sea - Helgoland_Spring_Bloom_20160512_1 | ecosystem: Environmental > Aquatic > Marine > Epipelagic ... | reverse complement strand
CGCCTCAAGTGCAAGGGTAACAATAACATTATCGAGTCAAACATCTTTAAGTGACTATTTTATTGCGAATACCGGATATTCTACTGTATTTGATATAAATGCAATAGAATGCGAATGGAATCAGACACCACAAGTGGCAACTGCTCGCGCAATCACTCATATTTATTGGTCAAGATTTAGTGACCAAATATCGCCACAGACCACAGGTAACTGGGGAAATTCAAACTATAAATTAAACAATAACATTACTTCAGGTATAACGGGAAGACCGTATTATTCGCAAAACTATTCTTTTGATGCCAGTAATAATGGGGTAAACTGTACTGAATGGATTGGAAATATCGAGGGAAATATTATAAGCGACACTGAATATAACTTTGTAATCGATTTTCCTCATACAATAGCACCAAGTGGTTCTGCTAAAAAAAATATAGACATGACTGTTCTTTCTTCTATACCGAATACTGCAATAAGTGACAATATACAGACTGTGGTTGACATATCAGCTAGTTGATAATAAAATTGAAATAAAATGCGTCAGACACTCTATCATCATAAACTGATAAAATGGAGCCACCCACATTTCTTGCCAACTTAAATCCTCACGAGAGGGATCGTCGTATTGTGTTTGAGGAAGGGCCACACATTTACTATATAGATGGTTCTTCTGACGGATATGTATCTGTCACGACTTTTAATCATCATAATTTTGAACAATTTGACGCGGATGCGATTATTACAAAAATGATGAAATCCAATAAATGGAATCAAAACAAGTATTATGGACAAACGCGCGAAGAAATCAAGGCACTTTGGGATGCGAATCGTGATGAAGCAGCCAATGCCGGTACGAAAATGCATTATGACATTGAATGTTACTACAATCAATGTCCTAAGAAAAATGAATCAATCGAATACGAATACTTTCGCAATTTCTTGCGCGATCATCCCAATCTGAAACCATATCGCACAGAGTGGACCGTGTTTCACGAAGAACTCAAACTGGCAGGTTCTATTGATATGGTATTTGAAACTGAAAGTGGATCATTGCTTATTTATGACTGGAAGCGGTGTAAAGAAATTGTGAAAACAAATGGGTTTGGGAAATGGGGACAAAAGGAGTGTATAGAGCATTTACCGGACACGAACTATTGGCACTACTGTTTACAATTGAATACCTACAAGGCTATTTTGGAAGAAAAATATGGAAAGAAGGTCGACGAATTGTATTTAGTGTGCCTACATCCTGAAAATAAAAATAAAAATTATCAACGCATAAAGGTAGTCGACTTACAAGACGAAGTAAAAGAACTATTTGAAATGCGACGAAAAGAACTTGTGAACAAAGCTTAAAAAAATAAACATATGTTGAATAAAAGGTATGTTTGCGAATCGTGTTATGAAATATAATAAAATGGGGTTGGTGCTGGGACTGGGATTATCAGTGACAGTGAGCTCTATTTTTTTATATTATTATTCCAGTAGATGGTCTAAAATAACAGACTCATCGTCTAAACTAAATCGTGAGGATAAAGATAAGGATAAAGATAAGGATAAAGATAAATACGAAGATAAATATTATGATGCATTTGACAAGTTAGAAGTGAAAGAATTAGAGGAAGATTCCGTGGTGTCTCTAAAAAATAGTGTATTGTATGAGATGACTCCCAAGGGTAGGGTTATTATGTATTATGACAAGGACAAAGAGTCGTTTGCTTATTACTGCGATACAAAAGATGTACCCTATATGTTTTTGGAAACTGTTGCCAGAAAGTATGCATTAACATATGATTGTAAAAAACTAGTGGTTGACATAAAGAAGGAGTTGGGGCGAGCAAAGGATGCAAAGGATGCAAAGAGTGCAAAGAGTGCAAAGAATGCAAAGGATGTAGTATCTGGCGACAAGCCGAATGTGTATGCCTCTTTCAAAAACTACAATATGATCGGTGAAGGTGGAGGTGATAGGGCAAAGTATATTTTGCGACAATCTGCGAATAGATATTCATATAGCGGCAAGGTGAATGAGTTTGATTTTCTAAAGACATCGGAATATGTATGTGATCATAGTGATGATAAAATGGATTACGAAACATTTAAGAGATTAACGGCGAAAAAAAATTAAAGATAGAATATATATGACTGATTATTTAACATATAAAAATGGAAGTAAGAATATAGATAAGATAATAAAAAATGCCATCACAGATAAAGAATTCAAAATAGCTCGTTTGAAAAAACAGATTGCGTCTTTGAATAAACAGCACACCGATGGTGTATATTATACAAATATTGCTTTAGATGGTGAATCACCTATCGTGTATTTAACAATGTCTATATTTTCAATCATCAAGGAAATATTGAGCGGCTTTAGTGATGCGACCGACAAATTAAAGAAAGATGTAGGTGTCTCTATTCAGAAAGGAGGTGAAAATACAGAGCAACTTCAAACTATTGACAGGAATACAGATGCGCTGAACAATGCCATTGACAAGGCAACGCAAAAGACCGATGAGTTAGCAAAAGGTGTAAAAGACCAAGCGTCTGATTTGGCAAAGGGTGTAAAAGATCAGGCTACTGACTTGACAAAAGGTGTAAAAGATATGAAGGCCAAGTATTTGGGCGACGGTGATGCAAGTATTGCCGACATGGCTATTTCAAAAGCGAAAGAAGTGGGTGAGGCGTCGATTAAGCGAGGAATTCAATGGTCGGAGGATGTGATCAGCACCCTCATTGATATGGGTATGGAATTGATGGGTGAATCTGAAATATTAGACACGCCTCTAGATGAGCTGAGTCCCGCTTTGAACAAAAAAATTCTGTTGTTTTCGGGACTATTGAAAGAGCTGTCCGAGAATCCAGCCACTCGTGAAGCGATTAAAGAGATTGCTGAAGCGGTAGCAATATCTGTTGTAGAGATCCTAAAAGAAATAAGACCCGAGATAAATAAAATTACAGATCAAGCAGTAGAAATGTTGGAAGAGGTTGGTGAGAAATCAATAAGAGGTGCTACAGCCACTGGTTTATCTATGGGGCAAGCATTTGTAGCTGAGATCCCGTGGGTAGGAGGTGTTATTGATTTAATGCTGGCGCTAGGCAAGGGGTTCAATTCTATAATGGAAACATATAAGGTAGTTGTAGATAGGGGTGGTCAGTTGGGAGTAGAAGTAGCCAAAACTGCGGTGAATACCGAACAAACTGTAATGCGGGGAAAGGATCGCGTCGAGAATGCGACAACCAAGGCTATGAATACAATTAACAGTGCGACGGGTAGTCAAATACAAAGCGGAGGAAAGCGCATAAGAAAGACGATGAAACTCTTCGACACTACCTTGCCTAAATTGAAGTATCCGGTTTCGGGTCCATATGGCGACAAGCGTCGCAGTAAAAAAACGCGTAATACTCGCAAAACTAGTCGCAAACAATAATAATGTACTACTGCTAGTGCCTTTTTTTTAGTTCTCTTTTTTGAGCGATATTTTATGCGTTTCATTCCATTTAATGAACCCAATGCTCTTGGTTATATGGAAAGATGTACCCAAATGGTCTTTTGCTATTTCCAATGTTTGTCTCTCTTGTTCATTCAATGACTTTAAGTAAGATTCTACCAGGGAATTACTCTCCATTTTTTCGGTTATACTGTTTTCTGTGTATAGCACTTATATTGAAATCATTCTATTCTATTAAATGGTTTCAATTTTTATAATATTAGTGGATTTAATATTGAATCATACAAATTAGTTCTCCCCACATTTTTACACTTGACTTTTGTAGGATTTTTGTTATACTTGTATCTATTGTATATCCATTGTTCATTAAATACTCAAATAAATCTGGTAATTCGTCTATACACATGAGGCGATTATTACATCCCAGTATTCCTATTACACAATTTGGTGTTGGACACAAATTTGTCTTTACATCGAATGGTGACAATTTGTTCAATGTTACATTTTTCGTCATTGTTTTTAGAGGACCATCTGGTGGCTTATTTAATATAAGTATGTTCTGATACTCTTGGTTTACTGAATCGTAATACGGTATGCTGCTAAGCGAATAGAGCATGGTTACTTTACTCTATATTTAGCAAAAAATTGAAACAAGTTAATTACTTATAAAATCAATTATATACCAAGGTTACCTACCAATTCATTATAAACCACCTTTTCCGTATAGGAAACTATGTCTACAGCTACCATTGATACTTCTAATACGATATTTAGATTTAAATTTACGCCTGAATTTACTAGCGAACTATTATCTTTTGCTAAACTACATCAATATGACGACCGAGTCACATACAAAGAAAATTGGAGTCGGTGGGTACAATTGAACGATGGTTCAATTGACGCAGAATGCTGTAGAATGAAAGCACTTGGGTATGAAGGAAATGTTATCGATAAAATGTACAAGAGTGGACGATATTATTTTCGTAAAAAAACACCCAAACAAGAACCCAAGACAAGAAGAAAGTATGTATCTATTGATAAAGAGGTGATTGATGCGATGGACATTCATATATCACAGCATTATGGAACGCCCATGTTTAAACCTTCTGTGGCACACGATCTTTTCTGGGATGAGTATGATGATCTTATAGGCGAAGAGTCTGCAAGACTGGTACAAGATGGCCTTACCAAGGAAGATATTAATGTCAAGATTAAAAAAACATACAAAAATAGATGCTTCCTGTTCTTTCAACATTATCAAATCAATCATTGTCGCGATGATTTTGATTTGCCTTCCACATTATAACGCGGTTGACGCTCATCATATTACGGAAGATTAGTAATATTTATCTCATTATACATAGTAATGACAATATTGGTAGAAAATACTTTTACAGTAAACAACCACATCGCTATTTCCAATAAAATAAAAAGAATTTCCTTGTATTCTTTGTATTTTTTTCCCGTCATAGAGTCTAAAAATTTAGATGAGAATTATAATATTATAAATGACACTTCTGACATTACTGGTACTACGCGTTGTGGTCATAAATTGTTATGTTTTGCGTCCAATGATTATATGCGGTTCGATTTTAACTATCATTTTACCAAATCTCTCTATCGAGTGTTTATGGCATCGTCTATTCTTATCAAAAACAAGATCTCTTATCTTGTGAACAATGATTCCTTTGTATATGACGGACAATCTTATCCGTTGTTGCACAATTTTTCCAACTCTTTTTACATTCCCGCTCTAAAACTAGGAAATATACGGTCGTATTTCCACCGAACATTACTTGACAGTCTGTATATCCCAATAGATGTGTATGTTATCGCTTATTTGACAAATAACGGGATTGTCGATATGACTGAATCGGTTATTGCAGACATATCTGAGTCTTATTGCACTATCGACAGAGAGAAAATAGACAGAAACTCTGTTTTATCAATGCTCGCCTATTTTTTGAATTACAAAACGACACAGATTGTTGCGTATTTATTACAATTCAAGCACACTTGGAGTTGTTGGTCATTGTCATTCTATTTTATAAAGGAATATCCCATTCTATTGGAAAAACATTCTATATATGAATTGCTGTATCACTATATCAATTGCACTCCCAAAGAGAGAAACTCCAGCATAATCGAAGATATACACAGCGCATTATTTATTTGCTGAATAAGTTATTTATCATTATACAATTTATAAATAACTTACTTACATACTTGGTATCATATACTTGGTATCATTTATTGTTTTCTTTTGTTAGAACGTCTCCTCTTTGCGGTCTTCTTCTTGTGGGTCTTCTTAGCAGCACTCTTTCCACTCTTCTTATATGTTTTTCCGGCGTGCTTTAACACATCCTTTAACATTACGGTTGCTCCTTTGGCCTTGGCCTTCATCTCAGTCATTGTCTTTTTGACGTGCTCTCTCCATGCATTTGCCATGATATATATTATAATATATTTAAAAATTGATGGTTGAGTAGTTAGTTTATAATACATTACACAATCAATCAACTATATTGCATTTCACAATTAGTTTCATTTATCTAAATATATTTTCATAATTGAATTGATTATATGGCTAAACTACTTTTAACGCGATTCTTATATATATTCGATGAAGTATGTATATCGTTTTTGACATCCTTACTCAAAAAACAAGACTTGGGCGAATGTTACTTTTGGATTGCCGAGTTATATTTGTCGGGGTATTATAAACAATCTTGGGATCTCATCTGGTTTATATATTACGACTTTTACTATATTCATAATCCACTATTTGAAGAATACCTATCTAAAAAGCATAAGGAGGGGGTTTCTCTTGGTGGTGATAATGGTATCAAGGCGATACTTTCGGCTGTGAAGAATATGTTTAAATTGGTATCATCGCCAGAAATATTTATTACACGCCAATACAACCAGCTTAAAGAAATAACCTCTTTGTTTCGCGGAAAAAAACCAGTATGGCTTTCTCAATATCCATGCCATTATCACGCATTTCTCCGATACATTGATAAAAAAATGTATCATTTCGCAGTATCATGTATCCCATCTACAATCAATGATGAACTGTTACAAGTTGTTAAATCATACTTTAATGTACCAGACGAAGACTTTACATTGCTTACAAGTCGCATCCATTGCACAGATGGTAATAATGAACATGGTAATAATGAAAACGACGCATTTGAATATGACAATCAATTCCACAAGTTTTGGTCACTTGTCTGTTTACTCTCGATTAATCCATCATGGCGCGAAAATTGCAAACGAAAAATATATACTAGTTGTACAACAGACGAACATAATAAAATTATGAGTCATTATAATGACCCAATACCATTGTCTTCCAAATACAATAATAAACAAATATATAAAACATTGCTTTATAAAAGAACATATTCGATTACTCCATTATGTTCTTCGTTTCATCTGACAAGAGATTCGTTTGAAAATATATACCACGAATTATGGTATAGATGGGAATATCACGCGTATCCAACCCCTCTATGGATGAATCGATTTAATCAACATAAAATAATTGTAGACGACGATAAACAGGCCATTGAATTTCTAGACGACGATGCAATGGAAGAATTCTACAGTCAATATGGATACGAACCAGACGAACAATCTGTCGAAACACAGGAGCGTGGACTTTATGTTCTCGAGGAGAACAATTGGAAACATTGGTACACGACTATTTTCCACGACAATCCAATGGTCTATTACAAGGATGATTTTAAATTCGCATATTAAAAAATGTATATAAAAAAATTGAATCTAATTATATTATATATTTTTATCATACAATATAATTATCAGTAAAATGGTGAAGAATCAAAACGGTGGCAATAAATCAAAGAAATTCGGACGCAAGTTCTTGACGGCGCCGGTCGACCGTCGGGTTCGCCTCGCAGAAGAAGAAGGTGAAATTTACGGCGTTGTTACCAAACTAGTGGGCAATGGTATGTTTTATATAAACGACCCGGACGGAAAAGAGCGTCTGGTTGTTATGAGAAATAAGTTTCGTGGACGTGGGAAGCGCGATAATACGGTAATGCAAGGAGGTTGGGTACTTATTGGAGAAAGAGATTTTGAAAGCTGTGCGAAACCAAAACACGATCTACTCGAAGTATATACCGACATTGAAAAACAAAAATTAAAGAAATCCGGTAATCCTGTATTCTTAAAACTGAAAAGTGAGTTTGATAACGAAGTGGTAATTGGTGGAGATTCCATGGTCGAAGTCGAGTTTACGGAAAATGTGTCCACTCCGGAATTGAATTTGGAAGTAGAGGTAGATAACGAATATCTCGACGCGAAAGAAACCATCATTATGGATGTAGGCGAAGAGGTCGATATTGATGATATCTAATCCAATCTAATCCAGTGTCAATTCTTACTAAAATGAAAATGAAAACTAAACAAATGAAACCAGATGTAATACGATGGGAACAAATAATATAAATATTTTTATATTATTTCACAGTTGTTGGTTGTCATCGTTTTCATCAGTACTCGTTATCTATCGTGCTACTAATATACGAATGGGGAATTGAAGCATCGTCCCCCACCAATTGTGATGGTCCGAACGGATGAACCATATTCCTACTACCTAGAGGGTTTGTTATTGACTCTATTAGTTGTAAGGAATACAATAATGATTCTCTTGAACGATGAATAGACCCACTTTCACGGTATTCCTCGTTTTTTACTTCTCGACTCTTCAATTCTAATCTACATACAGGACATACAGCACATTGATCTTCTAGCCATTTATTTATTGAACTTGTAATAAACCCGTGAAAACACGGTAATACCGTAATACATTGATTGATTTCAAATTTATCTTGCGTAATCGGACAATGGTCATTTTTGCATATATCTGGTTGATATCTTTCTACTTTTAAACTTTGTTTCCCTTCATCAGACAATACATTTTTATATTTGGTACCAGAATGATCGTCGAAACTACTGTTTAATATATCATCCATTGACTGGTGTTGTAATAAATAATTAGACAATACACCTCGTTCTATAATATTTGTGAAATAATCACTTTCTGGGTCGATGGTTGATTGAATATCCATATCCATATCCATATTCAAAGTTACACCCGACAATGGAAAATGCAACAACGCATTTAGATTCGAATCATTTACTGGCGCGAGTTCATCTTCTGTATTCATATTTTATATATAATACTATTTTTTTAAACGGATATTTGTGATAGCTCTTTATATCGGTCTTTCTCTATGATAGAGAATAAGATACGATTTGGAGACACTTTACTCCATAAAATAGATTCGTTCAACTGTCGTGGACTATATCCATTCATAATAGCAACATTCTCATATATAGGGTCTATAATCGGACACTTGGTTATGTTATTCACATTCCAGAACAGAATGTGTGGGCTATTGTACGGGCTTCCACACGCTTTTATTCCTGCGTCATAAAACATCGATTGTATGTCATTCATTATGTTTTTTTTAGTATGGTCGAATTTCATATCTGAAAATACCACGAGTGTAAGACTTTCTACTTCCTCTACTGGAATATTACCTTTCATCAAAGTATCCAACAGCAATTCTACTGCCTTATAAAAATCTGTATTCATCTCCCATGAATCGTCATAGATGGACTGCATCCGTTCACAGAATGTTTTAGTGTTGTTGAGATGCACCCATTCAGGTCGATTGCCGAACACAATCATCCGGTTACCTAAGCTTGACCTCTCGGTTATGCGACACCCCAGTCCTATCGCAGTATATAATGGCATAGCCCCATTACTGTACATTGAACTGGATGTATCAACAAATGCTATTACATTTGGCAGTGGTTTCACCGGAATACCATTACTCTTCCATACAGCGTTTAGAATTATCTGTTCACTCTCGTCCATTGCGAATCGAGCATTCTTTACAAGAGTGCTTATGGTAACAGGCGGAGATGTATGATTATGGGAATTGCATTCAAAGTGTCCATCTAGTATATAATTTAATAAATTATTGCGACATACTTCACGGTCTTCATTGTTAGGGTTGGGGTCGCCTTTATTATTATTCAAAAATGCCACGCGATCTTTTACAAGAGTAGTGCCTGTGACATTTTTAAACTGGATTTTGGACCAGTTTTTAGAACATTGTTTCATTTGTACAGTATCTAAACGACTGTTTAACGAGCTAACCAGCTGTCTGTATTTCGTTTTTGCCTTGTTGACTGCACCCTTGTTCCATCCTTTCAGACCGTACTCCGAAAAGTAATCTTTTGCTAATACTGTATAGATCCATCCAAATTTTTTACTCTTTTCTCTCGGAATCCATTTTGCTACTAATGAAAACGATTCAATACTTGACGCATCCATTTTTAGTTGAGAGTTCATCATTTTTATCATTTCTGGCGGACATTTTCCTAATTCATTGAATAGATACTTCATATCTTTCCATGACCCAAGTGGTTCAGTTGTTATCTTATACCCAACACAGTGTCGCATAAACTCATTGCATATATTTGCAGTTGTATCTGTATCTGTATCTGTATCTAACAATTGCTTTATAATAGCAAATGTAATTGCATATTCACCCATTCCTTCACGAATGTCGCGGGTATATGCCAACATTTTGAGTAAAATTTTTTTATCTTCTGCACAACCTTCTTGAAAACAGACGACAAACTGCTTTGCGGCCTCCGTTCTTTGCAGCGTGTATGGATGTCTTTTTAATTGACTATACACATCTATTAAACGTTGTTCTCTACTAGACAAACATTTACATTTATCGTTGTATTCAATATGACTATTTTCGTCATATTGAACATGAAGTTCTTTCTTATTGATATTTGTACAGCCATTTAACAATGACTGCATTGTATTGTATTGTATTATAATGAATGGCAGAATAATCTTTATATTAGTTTTTATGAAACTGCACTACGCACATATCACAATATCGCCACACAGGTAGATAGACTGTGTTATATTTTTCTGCGGCGTGTTTTGCCAGATGCCAAATTAAATCGGACCCTCTTGGTAGTATTGCTATTACCATTATGTTCTGTCTTTTTATCATCCTCGCTGAACAAAATATAGAGGGTGTTCACATCACACATACAGCTGATAGACGACGATAAACCATAGTCGTCTATATTTCGTAAACAAGTCATAAAATCGTACTTCTTATCGTCCTTTAAAAAGTTTTTCAATTCATCATGAGATAAACTGAAATTATAAATTAATATAGATATTAGTTTGTATTTTACCTTGTCACATCGATCATTGCCCTTTATTAGTTTAACCAATTCTTCTCTTTTGATTGTGTTTGGTTTACTTAAGTCTATTGTGCTTTCTCGTATTTTCTCTAATTGGTTCTTCTTATTTACATACAATATGTTTACTTTAATGCGACTATTCTCTTCTTGAGTAAACATATCATATGGCTTATCTGCTTTCTCAAATTCCTGTATCCAACTCTCGTCGAAACTAGATACAACATCTAAATCTTCCATTAATACATTTCAATATTTATTCGTCGTCGTTTTAACTAATAATACTCACCATCTTCGTCCAATTCATCGCCATATACATCATGATCCATCATTTCACCAAAATCCTGATCCATGTCATCATCATCGTATTCGAATTGTTTACAATACTCTTCATATTTCTGCTTTTCTTGTTGCACCCACGCATATGCGTCCATCTCACCAGTATCTTGATAATGCTGTTCCGATTCCACTCTATCCTCTTCACGTAATATGTTCATTCGTCTAAAGAACTCTTGGCATTCTTTGTCGTCTTCATATTTTTTTAGTGCATCTACTTGTCTCTGACTGAATGTTTCATCCCAACTATCATACCAATGTACATTGTCTCGGCTATATTGTGTCTTGTCTCGGATAAATACAACACTCGATGCTCCACCCGACATCACTCTTTCATGATATGCATCCACCTGCTTATTTGTGGTTTTGCATGATTTCATAAACATTGGACCAATCCATCTCGGACCACTCCAATATTTCGGATCATTTACATTGATCGCTGCGCTTTCTTCCTCAGTCGTATTCTTGATTCGTTTCAACCACTCAGATTCCGATTCCGATTCCGATTCCTTTGGTTGTTCTCCTTTTGACATAGTTTTTTCGTTTGGGATAAGTCTATCCATTAGTACACTCGACTCGTCTAATTGTGTAGTATACACATTGATACCTACATATTCTTATATTCTTTCAGTTTGTATTCATTAAGTTTTTGTGACAACTACTTAAATATACTTCGCGTGTGTATATTGGGCGGGGAGATCCCCAAATGCATATTCCATTGTGTAATTAACTATGTATTACACATCACGAATAAAATCTCCCATATTGTTTCCTAACAGCTACCCACCTCATACTTCTTTTATTTACGGTCACCGTAAAATAAAAATAAAAATAAAAATAAAAATAAATAATATAAATTACCCACTTATATAATTGTTATAGGAAACTGCATATTGCATTATACTTTACTGCTTGTAATGATAATAAAATTGATTACAGTTAATGTAATTTAATTTTGGTATTATGCCAATTATCAATGACAGTATTACTCACAGTAGTGAAAATCCATCTATTTGTGTTCCTCGCGTGTTTACTAATGTTAGTATGTCTTATATTTCGAATATATTTCAACGCGATCTTAAGCTTGGAAAAATAAGAAAAATAGACATTGTTAGCAACAATGGCGATAAAAAATTTAAAAAGGTATTTATTCATTTTGACCACTGGTACGATGGCGATCAAAATAACGCCATAAAGAATAAATTACTAGATGGTAAACTTATAAAGCTTGTACACGACTATCCATGGTATTGGAAGTGTGCATTGAATAAAACCGGATAACTTACATTAATAAATCTCTATCATTTTTTAATGTAAATATTTAAACAATATAGCAAAATATTTAAACAGGTCAAATTGTAACTAGTATAGATAACCAGTTATATGTTTGTCGGCTCTCTGGAAATTACAAACGACCAACACAATTTTACTATCGAAGAGACTACACACCCATACCACAATATATTAACCGAGTCCTTTGATTTACCATATAAGCACCATTTTTATGCCAAGACAGTATGCTCTTTAGAAGAGTTCGTTAAATCCTCTGTTTTCTCTATCTACACTGCTAACCTGTTGCTGGTGTCGATTTATAACCAATTACATAGATTATCCCGCCATCATATTGCCATTTCTTTCTTTGATCTTAATGATATATTAGTAATTGATTCTAGAGATTTTTATTTTTGCAATACGAATAAACTATATCCAATTTCCAAGCCAAACAATATTATTACCGTTACGCAACTATATGACACGGGCAATCGATTCTTACCACCTGAATTTAAATCGAACAATAAAATGCCGCTCACATGTCATAAAAATACAGGGTTTTTTAGCTTAGCTTCAATTGTGTTACATTGCCTCAAACATACAAATCAAATCTTTTCTACATTCACCACTGACGATATATTGGATTATTACAATTATACAAAGATGTCATCTACCTTGAATTTATGCCTCTCTGACAAACCTGAGAATAGACATTTTATTATTTTTTAATTTCTAATCCTAATTTATATGTCTCTTGTCACTCTTAAAAAAAAATCCCGCCATAATAGAAGAATTGCTCCCATCTCTGGTAGAGGGGTGGATGGATTTTCATTGAATGGTGGACATAGAAATATTGGATCAGTGGGTCAATTTAGACTCATTGGTAATACAACACGAACCCCATTTAAAGGGACCGAGCCTATGGGGAATGGTGGTTCTGGCGGTAAGTATTACAATAACCCGTCCAACTCTGGAAGTTGTTCTACAAACGACAACACGATTATTAAAAAATCGTCTAAGAATACGGCGGGTATGATTGATACTAAGTATAAATGGACAAAGAGTGGTTATCCTAATTATTGGGTTCAAGAAGACGACAACAGTTATCGTGTCACACGCGATCAAGCAACTTATATCGAACAGTTAACTCAGAAATATGGCGGTTGTGTATTCACAAATAATCAAACCGATACTACTGGTTCAACCAACATCTATTCCTGCAGCGGTAATAAATCAGCCTGCTCTTATTTTATTGGAACAAAGAAATATGTTCGTATGCCGTATGCTAAGAATTTAAATCAACCTGCCAAGAGCCAGGGACAATATATAAAGACGGGTGGCGTTTATAAAAAGGAATGTTTACCTACTCCTGCAAACAAACAACCATTCCCTATGAATCTGCAACACAGTACCAGTAACCAAATGGCTAGTGCAAGAGTTGGTACATCATCCAAAAGTTCTGGTAGTATAGGGTGTCACACCAATTATTTGACTTGGGAAGAAGCCAAGAATGCTGGTGCTCTTCCAAGTGACTGGACTCCATAAGCGATCTGGTATTTATATGTTTTATTAACCAAACCCAGTCATCAAAAAAATCTTTTTGTTGATTCTTTTTGTTTGTTGATTCTTTTTGTTTGTTGATTTTGTTTGTTGATTCTTTTTGTTTGTTGATTTTGTTTGTTGATTCTTTTTGTTTGTTGATTCTTTTTGTTTGTTG
>Ga0206130_10006048_pt1 | contig 14049 bp, 7 predicted proteins | sample Helgoland_Spring_9_FD_148637 | JGI IMG/M metagenome (GOLD analysis project Ga0206130, IMG submission 148637) | Pelagic subsurface seawater microbial communities from Kabeltonne, Helgoland, North Sea - Helgoland_Spring_Bloom_20160512_1 | ecosystem: Environmental > Aquatic > Marine > Epipelagic ... | reverse complement strand
GTGGCGACAATATTATTCCTAGTTTATTCGGGGCGACGCAACATCTTCTCAATTTCATAAATGTGCTCTTGCTCATCAAGAATCATTCCACGAACGAACTCTTCCAAATGAACGTCGTTGTTTTCAACAAGCGTTAGAATCTCATGCAAAAGAACAACTTGAGCGCGCTCATGCTCCAAAGACTCATTCAGAATCTCACCGACTGCATGTTTGTGAGTTTCCAAAAGGCTACCCATTTTCAAAGACGGATGCCCACCCAACGCAGTAATCTGTTCGCCAAGTTGCTCCGCGTGGGTCAGAGATTCCGCAGACTGAGAACGAAACCAGCCAACGATGGGAATGCGATTGAATCCAAATATCATCAATGAGTAGTGACTGTATCGAACCACTCCAGCATATTCGTTTTCCAAGGCTTGATTGAGTTTTGCGATGACTTGTTCTTTGTCCATGATGACTCCAAAATTGATTCTGTCTAGGTGTACAACAAACTGTACACAAACATGTAACGAGGTTTTATATAGACTCCAACAACGCCCGTAGATTTTCCATTTGAAGTCGGGCATTGTCCTTGTCCCACATCATTTGCAGTGAGAAAAAACCTTGGATTTGATCTTCATTCCAGGTACATCTTTCCAATGCTTGCTCGACCCCATTCTTTTCCATATCGTGTAAGATTGCGCGCAAACGTTTACGTGTTTTTCGAGGGATGTTGATCTTTTCGTTTACCACCAATCCGGTTACCATTTGACGTTTGTGCTGGCCATAGAACTGAATCTTATGAGGTGCCAAACGATACCCGTACTCTTTGATGATTTGCCCAACCATTTTTGGTAAGCCATCAGGTGTCCAGCCTCCTGAAAAAGTCATATCATCGGCATAGCGAGTGTAATTGAGATTGTGTTCATCCGCCATTTCCAACAATCGAACATCTGCATCCCACATCGCAAGATTGGCCAAATGTGGACTGGTCGGAGCCCCCTGCGGAAGTTCCCCATGTAAACAACAGAGTCCCGCCACCAGTACAGCAGTCGATTGATCCATCTGATAGTACCTTTGCAGCACTGCTTTAACCATCTTTTGCTTGGTCGATGGAAAGAAATCTGTAATGTCAAAATTGGCAACCATGCGATGACCGACATGGGGTTTTGCATTGCTTAGGATTGAGCGTTCTGGTACAAAACCATGTGCAACATCATGTGGCATAACGGTGTAAAAAACTTCACGGAGCAACCGATTTTGAATCTCTTTGAGTTCATCATTGGGTGCTTTGATAACTCGAAACTTCCCATTGCCTTTAGAGATCTTGTAGATGTGGTAACAAGATTGAATATTATCAACAAGATCTTGAAGCTCAACAGCGGTGTGGGTTGTTAACGCACTCAAATTAAGTGGCTGGATTTCAGTTGTCATCTGATCACCTTAGAAGGGAGAAAGACAGTATCGAACGCAATAGACCTCTGACGAAATATCAGAACCATCCTAAAGTATTCAAGCCTGCCCTTTCCAAACTCAACTATACCAACGCAAGTAAAAATATTCAAGCATGAACTTCTAGTTCTATCCAGCATCAACAAAGTCAATCGTGATCAAACCTTCATCCAGACGCTCTTGAAGGCTGTCAAAATCGTCAAAGAAAGAACACCCTCTTAAACAGACGGTTCGCAGATTGGGCAATGACAACAATACCTCCGGAACGGAGGTAAAACTGTTGCCTGAAATATTGATGGTCTGAAGATTTTGAAGCCGACTCATCGACGCAGGAAGAGTATCCAACACCTCATTGTTCCAAAGATACAACTCTCGAAGTCTGGATAACTGTCCAATTTCTTCAGGTATATCAGACATCCATGTAGACTGTTCTGTGATGTGAAGAATCTCGAGGTGTTGCAACAATTCCAACCCTCTCAAATCACACTCGACCTCAATCCATAATTCTTTGACATCCAAATCCTTGAACGATGACAATGGGATACTATTGTTATTATATCGAAGTGATCGACATTGAGGAAGCTCAAACTGTACCCCTATCATCGATGCCCCTACTCCTAGCAACAAACGCTCGAGATTCAGAGTACACACAAACCCATTTGCAAATTGTTGCCGATAAACTTCCCCGATACTGGAATAGGCTTTGTAGTTAAACACCTCACCATCCATCCAAGCATAAGCGCTGCCAATCCGTACGACACCCATGTCTTCAAGCCAAGTTTGAAAGTATTTCGGTGTGTCTTGAGCTTCATTCATCTCTCTGAGCTTCTCTAACAGAGGTGTTTTCACACCACGAATATCTTTGTCAGTGGTTGACATTAAATCAAAGAGAGAAGCCGGTCCCTTTGACGTGTTACGCTTCGTATTTCCAGCAGGTTCAAAGAACTGTTCAACAGACATTTCTACACCATGATAATCGAAATCACCTTCCCATCGACATCCTTCTACATACAGCTGTTCAATCTTGGCTAATTGGGAGACAAACGGCCAGTTCACATCTGATTGAAATATATTTAGGTGTGTCAATCCTTGAAGCAAGTCCGTATGGTTCGCAACCCAATCAAATGCCACACTCATCTTACACAGTCGTTCACGCAAGGTACCCGGCGCCTCTAAAAACTCCCAATGATGATGAAAGGCATCAAACTCGTCTGCTGTCAACGTTTTTAAAGGGTGTTCAAGCCCCCAAACTTCATCACTCCAAGCAACATTGGACTCTCCTCCAGTCACCGACAAGCGCTGCAGAACAGGTAAGTTTTGAAGCACACGCTGTGTCAAATTGAGCAACAGAGTACCCTCATTCTCAATGAGAATCTCTTGCAACTTTGGAAATGGTCTCTCACCAAACACGCCTTCCATCATGCAAGAAAAATCCTGCTGAAAGAGCCCTGAAAACCGCCGACTCCGATTGATCATCATTTTCTCTACGCGGTCGGAAATACAACTTCCTATATCATCAGACAGTTCAAGTTTGAGTGCTCCAAACTCTAAGGTAGAGTACGATGTTTTGTGTTTCCATAAATCTGCCCCTAGATTGAAACTCCATACATTTGAAAATTCCAGCAACGGATATTCTTCCAAAGAAAGCTGATTCGCATACGGTTGGAGATGAGTTCCACGCTCCGTTGTTTCCTTCAATATGACTAGCTCGCACACACCTTCACTCATTTCCCATCTTGCCATAAATCCAGGTGCTATAATTGTAAACTCTTCTGTACGCATGCGGATTTCGTCCAAATCAAATGCGATCGACAAATTCCGCCATTGCCATTCATCCATGTTGAAACGTACGGTGGACACAGTGGTGCACCGTTCGAGTCCCTTCACGGACTGACTGGTATTGTCCAAAACGATCACATGACACGGATTTGACTGCTTAAGAAACCATGGAATCTCGGTGATGTATTTCAAATGTAAGACTGTTGGTAATGACTCAATATTTTCAGGATACGCTCGAAAATAGAGGTCTACAAAGCGCCAAAAATATCCTTTCCTGTGAAACTGATCATGTTGCCATCGATTGATCTTTTCCAGCTTGTGCTCCATCCATGCAAACGTTCCTTTTTCAAAAGACAATCCATGAAAGACTTTGGCAAAAGCATTTCTACCATCCTCTGGTAGTGTATCCACCAGTGAGTCTAATAGAATAAAAGCTTGTTCAGTTGTCTCGTCGGAACCTCGAAGCAAACCAATCAGTTTGTCAGCATGTTTTGCATACATGTAGAACCTCCCATTTCATAATACAAATGAAAAATGAATGGGTAGCATAAATTAGAGAGTCCTCCGCCTTGGAGGAGGAATGACACGTGGAAAGACAAGGATTTCCACGTGTTATTCCTCCTCCTTGGAGGAGGACTCTCTCGACACATGGTAAGGCATGTGTCGAGAGAGTCCTCTTTGACGGAACATCAAAGATCTTTGGTCACACAAAGAAAAGAGCCTACCCATTCAGGATCCATCTTAGTAAATCCGTACACAATATGCAATTACTCATTTGCATCCAACAACAACGCACTCCCTAGTGTCTCGCCATTCCACCGATCATCATCAGGCATGTGCGTGTTCAAAAATGTCGCACCATCTCGAAAGAACAGTTTTTCAAGTTTGGGAAGGGTAAACAGAACTTCAGGCACCTCATTTAATGGGTTTCCGGAAATGTTGATCACACGTAGATTCTCCAAATTCGATAGAAAGTTCGGCAAGGTTTGCAGCTGATTGTTCCAAAGATAGAGTGTATCTAGCTGCGGCATTTTATCAATACACTCTGGGACGGCCGTCAGACCCAAACCATTTAAGTAGAGAACCTGCACGGCTGGAAATACGTCCACATAGTCCAATACGCCTTTTTCTTCGATATACATTGTATGTATCGGAGGTAAGTAACCGAACACAGCAGCATCCACTCTTGGTGTATTGAATCGTATCTTACAAGACTCATTCAACTCTTTCAGTTCTCCCAACAGTTCACACAACTCACTCTGTTCGAGTCCAACTGCCAGTCGCTCTAGATTGAGAATAGAGAATCTGGTATCCCAGTCACTACGATATTCTTCCCAATATTCAAACCCTGTGGAAGTGTAGCGCTTCAGATGTACAAAGCCATTGTCACCCCAACAAACCCAAGCCCCGATTCTTACAGCCCCCTTCTGCGAGAACCACTCCGCAAACTCAGGTGTATAGGAACCACACTTGATATCCTGCTGGAGTTTCGACATAAAATCTGGAGCGAATTTGTATGTTATTTGAAACCGTTCAAAGCACATCCAGTCTTCACAAGTCTGAACAACGTAATAGGTGTCTGACACTTTATTTTGCGTCCACTCTGACAAATCCAATCCAAACGAACGAGAGAGAATCTTGGCAAAATCAGTTGGATACACACCGTGTTTCTTCATCCAAGCACTCTGTTCGAGTCTGGCCAATTCGATTTGAAAATCTTCCAACGCAGAAAGCTTAGTCAACTGAGCCAAGTTTCCATACGATTGAAACAGATGTACATATTGAACATTTTTCAAATGCTCCGCTGCCTGAACAACATCTTCCGCGAGTGCACTGACCATCCACAGCTGCTCTCCCAAGGTCTTTTGCTCATCCTTTGTAAATGCATACAGGACACAATCTTCATATGTTCTGACATAGATGGATTGCAATGGATGCTGTGCAATCCAAACATCTTCCGAAAAACTCAGACAAGACTCCGTCGAACTCAATACAATCCGTTCTAATTTTGGGGATCTCAATAGAAATCCTTTGTCGATCAGTATGACATCATAGAGTTCAATATCTCCAACAATCTCGATGAGGTTCACAAAATTGACCGGACGATTCAAGAGCTCTTGAAACAATGAATTGCTTCGATACCCATTCATCTCCAACTGCTTCAAGTATACCCCTACGATACGTTCATGAACGGGACGATACGTTTCCTCATTTAATTCAAAATACACAAATCCAAAGTCAAGCGACGACCGTTCGATTTGCATATCGAAGACTTGAAAAATCTGCTCTACGGTCATGCCATGATCGACAAGTGGCAAGCAAATCGATGGATCGGACGACAGAGAAATGAGCTCCGTAAATACCCCCGTCCGAACTTCTATTTGCAGCTGTCCATTTACCAAACGCAATGCCAGAATCGATTCATCCACCACAATCGTTTGACTGTTTTGTCCTTCCAGCATACCGTCCCAGTCAATCTCATGCTTGTGATGTTGAAATGAATAAGATGGAAAAATGATTTTTTCAAAAGTTGGTAGGCGTTCAAATCCATCGATATTTTCAACATTTTGAATCACCAAAGTATTCACAGATGTCTCAGAAAACAGAAACTGCGGTATCGAAGGGGTTCTTTTCAATACCAACACACTTGGAAGTCGATATCTCATTTCTGGGTAGAGCTGAAGCCAACACCCAATCATTCGCCAAAAGATGTCTCCTTGTCTATTTTTAAATCGCTCTTCCGAACGCCAATCATTCTCTTCCAGTTCTTTGAGAAGATCGATCATCCATTGAAAATGCAAGTCATCCCAATCCACTCCTTGAAAGAGCGTAGAAACATCTTGCAATACATCGTCTGAACACCCTCCAGAAGCGAGCCCTTCGAGTAACACCACCCCCTGTTCAAAGGTCTCAGAATCTGAAGCCAATAATGTGATCACCTTTTCAGCATACGTTGGAGTACTCATCATGACACCTACAAAGAATAGAAAAAAGTGTAAAGGTAGCGATTAAGAATGGTGTTTTAATAGCTGTCGCATCTAACCTTGGTATTTTTCCTTGAACCTTGTTCAATGCGAAGGTTCGAGAGAATAAAACACTTTTACGTTGTTTTGTTCTTGAGAAGTGTGTATCCGCGTGGATTGTCTACGTGGATATCGCATTGGAAAAATACCTTGGCTGGATGTGGAATTCACTGACAAATCTTTTTGTCTGAGAATTCAAGCGAAACACCACTCCAAATCAAAGATTTGGAGAATAATCCACCTCGACGGTACGCCGAAGACATCAAAGAAGATGTATGAGCCTACCTTCACACGTGTTAAATGTATTTGCATTCACACTATTATGCAACACTGGATTATCAAATGGCACACCCAAAACTCTCCCCAACTGAAAAGCAGAAACTCCTCGAATACATCGGCGATCGAATCGTCGTTGCTGCCATCTCTGGAGGAAAAGATTCTGCAGCAATGGCACTGTTCCTCAAAGAAAATGGCATCCCATTTGAGGGAGTCTTTATGGACACCAAGTGGGAACATCCTGCTACCTTAGATTACATCACACACTATCTACCCAAGTACATCGGGCCAATCAAGAAGATTGGAGAACCAATGGGGTTACCCGGTCTCGTTCGAAAAAAACAACTGTTTCCACTGATGAACGCTCGGTTCTGTACCGGTGTGTTGAAACTCGAACCAATGCGCAAACATCTGAACAAAAAAGAGGCGGACATCGTAAATGCAGTGGGTATTCGTGCAGAAGAAAGTGCCGATCGCAGCCGCCAACCCATGTGGGAATACAGTAAGGAACTGGATGCAGAGGTTTGGAGACCCCTACTCAACTGGACAGAGCAAGACGTGATTGACATCCACACTGCCCACAACATGCTGCCCAATCCTCTATACCTGATGGGAGCAGAACGCGTTGGATGTTGGCCCTGCATATTTTCGACCAAAAGGGCCATTCGGATCATGACCAGAGATACCCCAGAACGAATTGACCAAATCAGGCGACTAGAGAGAGAAGTGAACATCAAACGTCGACGCAACAACCCCAAAGCCAAAAGAGTCTCTTGGTTTTACCGAAATGGACGCAACTACCCCATCGACGAAGTGGTCGCATGGGCAAGTAATTACGAAGGGGATGCTGAACTTTTTGCGGCTGAAGACCACCACAAAGGCTGTATGAAATGGGGACTGTGTGACATCAGTCATCCGATTCAGAATCAGAAAGACATCATTGCAGATGGGAAAGATAAAAGAAGAAAAGGACCATCAACCTAAGTTCGCAAGTCAGAGTTGAACGTTCATACGGCTACGGTCTTTGGCTTTCCATTCCAGATGACAACCTCTCCAGCCTCAAGACGGGCTACAAACTGGGCATTTCTCAAACGAAGTGAGTCAATATCGGGTTCGTATCCACGGAAACAAATCTCTCGTAGGTTTGGCAGCCCTAGTAGCACCTCTGGTAAATCCGTGAACTGATTCTTGGAAATGTTGATCTTCCACAGTTTAGTCATTTTGGACATACTGTCGGGAAGTTCAGTCAGTTCATTGCCCCAAAGATAGAGTTCTTCAAGTTCTGTTAATTCACCAAGATCTGAGGGAAGTTCAGTCAGTTGTAAGTTCACTAGCTGCAAGGATTTTAACGGTTTCAATCTGGAAAGTTGTGAAAGAATTGCAGTCTCTTCCACGCGGATATGACGCAAATCGACGTCCAAAACCATCCGTTCAATCACATCAAATGGAATCAGGGATGTGTTGTATCGAATTGCTAGAATTCCACAGTAAACTTCTTCATCATTACCATCATAAGATTCGTACTCGTTAGACATCAACCGATCAATAATCTCCTGCGATAAGGTTTGGTATCCGACAACTGTTCGAAGAAGATCTACACAAAAAGGTTTTGCCAGAGAAGAGCTCCACACGGAACCTAAATAATGAACACATACGTCATACCAAGATACAAGTTGTGGCTGATCCAAGTGATTCAACCAAAAGGTGTAGGAACCAACACGAATCGCTGTCTGAAAATGCTCTTGGAGTTCACTACGACGCCTCATCCACTCCAAGAAATTTGACGATAAGGTTCCCTCTCGAACAGTTGCAACAAATTGTAATATGAACTCTTTGGAACAAGTATAATCAGCGTATGCGCCACTATCTTCACCAAACCCAAAGTATCTTCTTGAGAGAGGCTCGTCCGGATGAATGAAGTTTGCGTGCATCAACGTGTCAAAGTCGTGGACTCGATTTGGCAACTCAGGATAATCCAAAACTTCTTCGTACGATTCAACACGATATTCTTCTATCAGTCTCATTGGGTATAGTTGTTTGTTCTTTGTCCAGTTTTCCAGCACCTCTGGAATGAAAAATCCATCCCACAAAATAGACAATCGAGGCAGATCTTGGGCATCTTGTTCTATCAGTATGGTCTCTGCCGATGTCAACTCTCGCACAAAAGACACATTGCTCCACAACTGAGTCATGTTCACAGCTCGAAGATTGCTAACGAAGCGAATATTTTGTTTCACCCAATCACCTTGAGTGCTGACGGCGACCAACTGTGAACCAAGAGTACCCTCAAGGGTCTTATCAAAAGCAAAATATGTGACCAACGAATCCTTCTGCAACACAACTTCCAATGGATGACTCTGTTCGAATACATCCGAGGTCAGTTCGATATCCAAATCTCCTGTGATGTGAATCATTTTCAAACTCGGAAATCTATTGAGAGTCTCTGCATTTAACAGCAACGACTGAGAAGCCGACTTTGACCCTGTATTGATGTACATGTTTGAAAGATTTGGAAACACAGCATCGCCAAACAATGTCTCTACAAGATCTCGCCCAAGTCTCTCGAAGAGGTATCCTTTTTCTATGCGAATCTGTACTACACGCTCGGCGATACTCTTCGACGAATCTCCGTCCAGAAATATCCAACAGGAGTTCCAATCCAAAAAGTCATAGGGAGTTTGACTGATCCACGGAGGTCTGTGTGCACTTGCATCAAAAGGACTGCTATCACCAGGACTATATATGTGGGTATCCACGACCTGTAAATCGGGATGTCCCTCCAAGGTAAACTCCTCTAGCGGAATCCAAGGACCAAACCGACGACAGACTACAATCGAACGCTGGTTGTTGACCTCCTCAAAAACAATCATCCTGCGTGAATTCCAGTCATCCACCACACTCAAGCGCCCTTTCCCCTGCAAGAATGCCTTATACGATAAGTACTGAAGCGCGTCCTCTCCAATCGAAATCTTACGTAGGTTCGAGTGTTCAATACCGGTAAAGTTGATCCCCCCAGTCGGTACAGAGTAGACCGAGATCTCTTCACAAGAAGACTGATTGAGGTAGGTCCGCCATTTTTTCAGCCCCTTAATCGTGATTTTCGATGGAACCTCTTGCAGCTTCTCCGAGAACAATTCATAGTAAACATCGAGCCATCGCCAAAACCATTGCCCTTCTAGAATATCGGACTCAAACGTTATACGTTCCGACCATCCTAACGAATCATACTTGCGTTTCATCCATCCAACTTGATTATCATAAAAATTAATGGGTTCAAATAAATTTATAAAACACGACTGCTGCCCGGCTTCTTGGATCTGTTGTACCAAAGCCATCAACAATTCGTAGGCTTGTCCTTGAGAAGCCGAATCTGATTGTAGCAACGTCTCTATTTTCGTTGCGTATTCTGTCCAATTTATAGTCATACGCTCTCCAAAAGAAGTAAGGGGTAGCAAAGAATGTACCTATTCCCATCCTTGGTGGAAATGCCTACGGTGCAATCACGATTGTACTGTAGGTGTTTCCATCCTTGGTGGGAATGGGTATCGTACATGCCCGCATGTGCGATCGGTATCCATCTTGATGGAGCATCAAAAATAAAAGCCTACCCCTTACAGTATCTCTCGTAACTTTCTAGAATCAATCTGTCCACCCCCAAAACGCTAGAGAAATCCGCACTCTATCGTCATCTTCGACCCCCTTTCCGACCCCGTGCATCCAACGGTTATTCACCCCCGCCCCGAAGGCGTACGCACCCCGACTGGGTATCGAAAAGTCCAGGGTAGACTTCGAAGGTGGATGATAAAATCGAACCGGTCTCCCTTCTCCCAAACAAAGCACTATCGAAGTGTTTTGAGTGCGGGTGCGCGAGGGGATGATAGCCGATGCATCGTGGTGGAAAGGCTTGAAGTCTTGAGCTGCACTAAAACGGTTAAATCTCGAAGCGTTGATGGAACATTGAAAAGTCGATTCTAGACACGTCACCACTTCAGTCCAGGTCTGCATCTGCGATCGCCAGTCCTTTTTCTCATCCAAGATCCAATGGGCGTCCCGATGCCAGCGAACCCAGTACTCATCGGAGAAGGACTGAATCTCTCCACGCAGTCGCTCTGCAAGTTCTGCAGAAAGAACCTGTGGTACCATCACCATTTCATCCAAGCCAACCTTTGTCGGCTCTGACGAAAGACGAACGGCTATCGGCGAAGGATACTTCTCCACGTCAACTGTGGACGTACTCTTTCGATAGCGACGTTTGACTTTACCACGCACCGTCTATTTACCAGCCAATATTCGATTGAATACGAATCATCGAGAGTGCACTGTCTACACCAAGATTCTCCGAAGGCAAGAGGTGTGCTCCTTCTAGGGACAACCCATTCTTGAGACCAGAATCATATGCATGGTTGATCATCACCGCCCAATTCATTTCAATTCCAAGTTGATATCCAGTCGTTGGATCACCCAAATGATTTACCGGCGCCCCACCATTTCTGTAGGAAATAAAGGGAGAAGATACTGGTACAGTCTGCCATGCCATAACAGAGCCAACCGCAACATCCATCCAATCGGTGAAGCCTTTGTAGGTAACCGTTGGCTGAAGATACATCGCCTGACGAATGGTTCCTTCTGTCACTGCAAACTCGACGCCATCTGGAGGATTTCCAGCGTGTTCAGGATCAGTGATAAGATTGTACGTAGCGACTTCAGTAGCCGATTGATGCAAGTCAAAGATCATTGAACCAGCATTGTAGTCTCTATCAAAAGAGAACGTTGAGTATACATCATCAGAGGGATTGGCATCACCAGAGGCAAATCCAGCATTGAGACCGATATCCACCATCTCATGACGGACTTCCAGCTGTGCAACCGCACCATAGGAGCGTACATCTAAGCCTTCAGGGTTCATTCGATTGGAGATTTGACCATGATCACCATGTAGGTAAACCCCTTCCACAGCACCATACAAATCGATGCCACCCATGGACTGTACACCTTTGGCATATACATCCAAAATCATCCCTTCTAAGGACTTCTCTGTGTCAATCTTGGTTTGATTTCTATAAACGCTGAGAAAACCAACCGCATTGTCCTTACTGGCAAAGTACTGTGCAGATGCCAAACCTTGATAAGACATGTGACCATCGGTGTATCCACCGATATCATCTTCCAAGACCCAGTCACCTCCAACCATAACAACCAATTTATCCATTGGCTTCGTTACAGCGGCGGTTCTAAAGACCCTGTCCCCATAGTCTGTTCGAGAGAACAGTTGCTCATGGTTACCATCATTGGCAATCAATCCCAGCCCCCAATGAGAGGTTGTAATCCCCGTTTGAACACCAACTGCACCAAACTTGCGTTTGACCTGGGCAGCTCGCAGATTGAAATTGGACGCATTGAAGATGCCAATCTGTTCGGGATGATAGTTGTGGGTGGTTCCATCTAGATTCCATGGAGAACCAGCAAACTGACCATCCACAAGATCTCCACCAATCTCTAATTTCCAGCCTGACAGATTAATATCCACTTGGGTACGAAGACGAGAATCAAACACGAGTCCAGACTCAAGTTCTCTACCCTCAAAGTCGACCGCAAATCCAGGACGAGATGTCGCGACAACTCGAAGATTTCCTGTACTTTGTACAACGTCTGCACTGTCTGTTGTAGATTCGGATGCTTTATCTGTCGTGGGTTCTGCCATTGCAGACCACAATAGTGAATAGATCAACATTACTCTTCTCCTGTGTCGCCAGTTTCTTCTGTTGCTGTGTTGACATCCAATTCTGGAATCCAATCACAAGAGAAGTCTGCCATACAAATATCATCAGACATTTCTTGTCCGCCCGACATGAAGTAATAGGCTATCTGATTGAGAGCCAAAGAATTCTGGTCACCTGGTTGAGAGGGCTCTGCAAAGCCAAACCCATGAGACCCTTTGGTACTGGTATAGGGCAATCTCAGAGCGGAAATACCAACATCGGTTTCCAATATCAATCGCAGTGGATCGTCAGAAGGAGCACCTGTACCATCAAGACCATTGTCGAGATCATCTGCATCAAACAGACAGGATTCACCGTTGACGTCGGTATACTCTCCGTAGTCTTCAATGCCTTGAATGACACGTCTATCCACCAACCATTCATCTACAGTCATGCCATATCGCTCATCAACGACATCTTGTGGAATGATACCTGCGGCTCTGGCCATTGTAATTCCTGCAGAAACGGGAACAATCGTATCTCCAATACTGGGTACCATCAAAATATTGATCTGCTCACCACCCAAGGCTTCTATTGGGTCCTTGAAGTAATGTGGTGCATAGCCAATCGGATCGCCAGACTCTAGTACAGAACCAAAGATCGATACGATTCTTCTTAGGTTGGACGATCCGCGAATGCGACCCGTACCGTAAGAACCTGCAACCAAAGGAGACCCTGCTCTCATCGTCACCCCTTCATGGACGACATCAGATTCCCAAGTATCAATGGTGTGCAACAATGTTCCCGATTCGTCATAAATCTTTATGGAAAGCATATCCCCTAAGCCATCATTGCCCTCAACTTCGTATGCGGAACCCAAAGATGGTCCTGCCTCAGGCATCCCAACCAGTTTGCGTTTCTCACTGGGTGTCAAGCCATCACAGGGAAGTCCCAAACGGAAACGACCATCTTCTGGAATCATTCCCTCACGCACTTCACCATTGGTGAGGTTTTCAACCACGATTTTGCCCATTGGGGGAACTTCTGGGATTGTGACAATGTCCAACTCAACCATATCTCGCTCGGAGTTGACCATCTGAACCACTCGAAGAGAACCGTCTTCATTGGGGTACCCCAAGAACATCGGACTCAAAATACGGCCATGCATGGCTTCTACAGCACCACCAATCTCTGTTCGCAATGCAATATCAAAGAGTGATGCACCACCCGCGATTGGAGCGAATGCTTTGACCTCAGGCATCAACGCAGCAGCAACACCAGTATTGATACCACCCAAAGACCCACCGAGAAGAAAGAACTCTGCATCGGGCCCACCCAAATCAATCACACCATCATCGTTCCAATCACAAGACTTCTGCTCGGAACCATCTTCCAAGGTCATTGTTCCTTCACCACAGTCTTTGAGAGAACGGACCATCTGCATCCAATCTGCCACTGCTTGACGTACCATATCACGCGTGTGGAACACGTCGGCAGACCACTGATCACCACCAGAATCGGGTATCCCGTCATTGTTTAAGTCACGATATCGAGAATCTTTTAAGTGATCCAAAAATGGTAGAAGGTTGTTCGCATCCAATACAGGTTCGTAGAGGGCCAGATCTTCAGGTGGGATGGTTGGACCATGACCTGGAAAGTCATTGAAACACACCGCGTAACCCATCTGAGTAAATGCCCAAGCAAAACCTAGACCATCAAACCTAGAAGACCCATAGCCATGTCCAAAGATTGCGACATCGTAAGGAGGAGAAAAGCCACTGGCTTCACTTGGAATGGTACACGTAAAAGGAATCCGTTCTGGACCAGCCGTATACGTACCCAAC
>Ga0206130_10006047_pt1 | contig 14053 bp, 11 predicted proteins | sample Helgoland_Spring_9_FD_148637 | JGI IMG/M metagenome (GOLD analysis project Ga0206130, IMG submission 148637) | Pelagic subsurface seawater microbial communities from Kabeltonne, Helgoland, North Sea - Helgoland_Spring_Bloom_20160512_1 | ecosystem: Environmental > Aquatic > Marine > Epipelagic ... | reverse complement strand
GTAGGTTTCAGTATATTTTTATTTACACTCCTATTTCTTTGTACCCCTTTTATTTCTAATTATTACAATGAGGGAGAGTTAAATACCTTAATTCCTTTAATGGCTTTTGGATTGGTAATTAATTCATTAGGATCTCATTACAAAACAATGGAGCAAAAACAACTTCAGTTTAAACTGCTAGCTTTTGTAGATATATTTTCAGCAATTGTTTCTCTTGTTGTCGCTGTTCTTCTTGCAGTTTACGATTATGGAGTATATTCATTGGTATATTCAAGTCTTTTATATACTTTTTTAGGATCTATTTTCTTTTTTATTAAAGGAATGAATATGATGAGAATAAGGATTCATTTTAAGAAAGATGATCTTAGACCATTTTTAAAGATTGGAGTCTTTAACATTGGAGGTCAAGTTATTAACTTTTTTAATAAGGAAGTGGATATCTTAATTGTAGGAAACTTTTTCGGTACAGAAGTATTAGGAGGGTATAGTTTAGCAAAACAATTAGTAGATAGGCCTTTAAGGTTAATTAGACCTATTGTAATGAACGTAATGTCCCCTGTTTTGTCAATTATGAAAAATGATAAAGAAGATTTGAAAAATAATTACCTAAAAATTATTCAATCGGTTTCTTCAATTAGTACAACAATTTATGTAACCTTGATTCTTTTTGCAGAACCTATTGTGTATGTTTTTTATGGAACCGGATACGAGTATATTGTTTCTTTAGTAAGAATACTATCTGGTTACATGTTCTTTGTCTCTCTAAGAATTCCTCTAGGAAGTTTAATTATTGCTACTGGGAAAACAAACATGGAATTCTATTGGTTTTTAAGCACCTTTATTTTTATGCCAATAGCAATCTATATTGGAGCACAGTATAGTTTAGAATCAGTACCTATCGCAATGACTGCAACCATGATAATTTATTTTTACCCTATGTGGAGATTCGTGATTTCTCCATTAATAAAGGTGAATTTTAAAGATTATATAAAAGCTCATATCCTTAGCTTAAGAGAATTGAAGGTTGTCATCAATAGTTTAAAGAAGAAATAAAATGGACTCACTTCTTGAAAGAGAAAATAAACTACAATACGAGATTGAGATTATCAATCAGGTAGTGCTAAAACATTTCCCTTCAGGATTGTTAACTATTATCTTATATGGCAGTTATGGAAGAGATGAAGGAGCTTTTTACTACGACGAGGTAGGAGATATTAGGACATATAATGACTTTGATATTATTTTAGTAGTAGACAAGTTAGTTCATTCAAAAAAAATCCAAAATATATCAGATATTTTAAATGAAAAACTCGATGTAAAGTGGATAGATATCTCTCAGAAAGTACGGTCTAAACTTAGAAGTTTAGAACTGAGCATATTTAATTACGACTTAAAATATGGAAGTCGTGTAATTTTTGGAGATCAGAATGTATTTAATGAAATACCTGATTTCAAAGTAGAAAATATTAACCTTAAAGAAGCAGAAACATTATATTTTACCAGAATTTGGGCTTTTTTAGGAAGCCTCCCTGTAGATGGGTTTGAGAGGGAATTAACACCAGATGAAGTAAGATTCTTTAATTATCAAATGGCCAAGGCAGTCTTAGCTGTTATTGATGTAAAATTATTATTAGAAGGAAAGTATACAACAAGTTACAAAGCTAGAGTGAAAAAAACATGTGAGATATATGTAAAGGACCAGCATTTAGTGAAATGGGCAAAATGGGCAATTGATCAAAAGATTTGCCCTAGTCATGAGCAAATGAATTTAAAAGAAGTAAAAGAAAGATATAAAGAAGTACTGGAGCTTTTTTTGGGAGAAATGTATTCGGTTCTATCAGTTTACTATAAGAAAAAGATTGACAGCCCTTTTGATATTAAAAAAGCATTATTTTGGTCAATGTCAGAGTTGGTTATTTTCTTTAAAGTACTTTTAAAAACAAGGAGTTTTGATTATCTCAAAAAAGTAAAATTGAACTTAATGCAATCGTTTTTAGCTGAAGTTTTTTTGAAAAATAAAAAAGAACAAGAAGGTTTATTGAAAGAGTCTAAGGAATTGCTGAAACAAATAGATTATTCGATAAATGTAACGAATTTAAATTGGCATGAATTAAGGTTAATTGCATCAGAATTAAGATTAAGATGAAAGTAGTGTTTTTTTTATTAGATGCATTTAGGCAAAATTATATTTCAAAAGTAGATACTCCGTTTCTTTTTGAGAAAGCTAATGAAGGAACTCATATAGAGAAAATAATTCCAAGCGCAGGGTTCTGTGAAAGAACAGAAATATTTTTTGGACTGAAACCGAACGAATCAGGTTTTTTTACTGCAATTGGATTTGATGCCAAAAAGGGAGTGTATAGAGAAGATAAAACTCTTAGCTTTTTTGGAAAGATAGAAAACATCTGTTCAAATATTATTCAAACTATTTTCAAGAGTCGCAAAAACCAATTTGAAGGACTTTTGCATAAAATTATTGATCGTATTCATTTTAAATTCTTTGGATCGAAGAAGAAAATGAAGACATATAAAATACCACATTCGTTCTTAAAATATTTCAATTTAACAGAAGATGAATTTGAATCCATAGATGATATAAAAGGAAGAAAATCATTATTCAAGATTATTGAAGAATCTAAAATGAAAACTTATTCGGGAGCATTTACTTCCTTAGGAGGTGTGTCAAACGGAGATGATTCAAATAGAATTAAACTAGCAATAGAGGCAAGTAAATCTCATGAATTTATTCCAGTATATATAAATTGTGTAGATTCCTTTGGCCATGAGTTTGGACCAAATTCTAAAAAATTAAAAAACAAATTATTTGAGTTAGATAAAATGTTGGAGAGTGCAGTGGAAGAAATCTTAGAAAATAGCCCAGATACTAATTTTTATTTCTTGGGTGATCATGGAATGACTGAAGTTCAAAAGCATGTAGATATAAAACATAAGTTTTTAGAGATCTCTAAAAAAAACAATTTAAAAATAGATAAAGATTTTATATACTTTTTGGATTCAACCCTAATGAGAATATGGTTTTTTAATGACCAAGCTCGAAAATCTTTTGAAAAGGAATTCAATACTGACCCTTTCTTTAAATATAATGGAGTATTTATAGATGAAACTTTAACAAAAAAGTTCAATCTTCCTCTAAATGATAGGAGATATGGAGATATAGCTTGGTGGGCAAATGAGGGAGTTTTAATCTTTCCTGACTTTTTTCATAACAAAAAGATTGTTAAAGGAATGCATGGTTACCAACCTATAACTCAGTCAACATATGGAACCTGTATAGTTTGGGATAAGAAGAAACCACAAAAAAAGATTAAAGAGCTAGAATTAAGTGAGATATATAACTTTCTTAAAGAACAATTTTTATTAAAAAAATAAAAGGTTGTAGTGCGAGAAATTTTATTTTTGCAAAAAAAGAACATAAAAACAACAAACATGAAAAAAATATATATTGCAGGAGCAGGTGGTATGCTAGGAGAAGGTTTCTATAAAGTTTTTAAAGATGATTACAAATTAAAATGTACAGATATAGATGTCAATGAAGATTGGCTGTCTTTTTTAGATTTTAGAGATTTTGATGAGTATAGAAAAGATGTTTTAGATTTTAAGCCAGACTACTTGTTCCATTTGGGAGCTTATACAAGCTTAGAGTTCTGTGAAGAAAATGCAGATGATACTTATGTTACTAATACACTATCTGTTGAAAATGCAGTTAAAATTTCAAAGGAATTAGATATTCCTTTGTTATATATTAGTACTGCAGGAATTTTTGATGGAAAAAAAGATCTCTATGATGACTGGGATATGCCTAATCCATTGGGTGTATATGCAAGATCAAAATATATGGGAGAAAGATATGTATGCGAGAATGCAAGTAAATACCTTGTGTGTAGAGCCGGTTGGATGATGGGATCAGGCCCTAAAAAAGATAAAAAATTTATTCAAAAATTAATGAAGCAAATCAAAGATGGTAATAAAGAATTATTTATTGTAGATGATAAAGATGGCACTCCGACTTACACTCATGATTTTGCAAAAACAGTGAAGGAATTACTTAAAAAAGAGTATTGGGGTCTATACAACATGGTTTGTGGTGGTCAAACAAGTAGATTTGAAGTTGCTGAACATCTAGTTGAATTGTTAAACTTGGATCATGATATTAAAATCACTCCGGTAAGTTCTGATTATTTCAAAAAAGAATATTATGCTGAACGACCGGCTTCAGAAAGATTATTGACAAAGAAATTAGATCTCAGGAAAGTTAATTTAATGAGAGATTGGAAAGTTTCGTTAAAAGAATACTTAAAGGATTACTACCAAGAATATTTATCATAGTCTTTTTTATAATTTATGGAAAAACCAAAAATTTCTATTATAGTTTGCTGTTATGGAGGTGAGTTAACTATAGAAAATACTTTACAAAGCCTTTTACGCCAGAACATTCTTAATGAAGATTATGAAGTAGTCATTGTTGATGATGGTTCAAAAGATAAAACTTCTGAAATTATAAATAATTTTATAAAAAAGAATACCAATAGCAAGGAAGCGTCCTTTAATTATTTTAGAAAAAGAAATGAGGGATTAAGCATAGCTAGAAACTTTGGCATCTCAAAAAGTAGAGCAGATATAGTCTCATTTATTGATGAAGATGCAATAGCACGTGAAGATTTTTTAAAGAATGTAATTAAATATTTTAATGAAAATGAATCAGTGAATTGTCTCGGTGGAGAAATTGAAATTTATGATAATCAAAATGAATTTGCTAATTTATTTCATGATAGTTTTTTTGCCGTTTACATGAGTGATCCAAAATCTATTATTGGCACTAATATGTCTTTTAGAAAATCATTTTTAAAACAAGCAGGTGGATTTCAACCCGAATTCACCTACAGAGGGGATGAATCAGTATTGTTTGAAAAATCAAAAGACATATTAGTTAAAGGTAGATCAAGTGATGTTGTTATAAAGCATTTTCAGCCTGATAATCAAAATAAGTGGATAAAAACAAGATTTGAAAATGGATATTTCAAGGCTGCCATAGATTTATTTATGAGGAAAGAAAAAAAGTATATATATAAAGAAATATTAAAAAAAACAGTTTTAATATCAACTCCTTTACTTATCATTTTTTCTTTAGTACTCTTCATTTATTCAAGTTTTTTACCCATAATTACTCTTTTAATTGTTTTAATTATTTTTTTGCAAAAATTTATATTTAACAAATTAATTTATAAAAATTTACTTTTTTTTATAAATAACAGAAATGGTAAATTCAATTTGTTTGAAATAATACAAATAACTTACCTTACAGTTTATGCCACTTTTAAAGAAGATTTAGGATACATCAAAGGATATCTTAATTTTTATAATAATATATGGATCAGGTCAAAACAATTGTAATTTATGGATTATCTATCTATCATAGTTCCGATTTATAATACTGAAATTTTTTTATCAAAATGCATAGAAAGCTGTCTTGAGTTAAAAAAAATTACTAATAATTATGAAATTATCTTAGTTGATGATGGATCAACTGACAAAAGCTTGTCTATATGTTTAGATTACCAATACAAACATTCTAACATTAAAGTACTCTCACAAGAAAATCAAAAACAAGGAGCAGCAAGAAATTATGGGTTGAGTATCGCTAAAGGTAATTACATTTGGTTTGTTGATTCTGATGATACTATACAACTCAAAGGATTTTCTAAAATACTCAAACATATAAAGATTAAATCATATGACGTTATTTGTTTTAATGGTTGCGAAGTAAATGAACACGGTGAGTTTTTAAAAGATTTTAATAGGTTTGAAAAAAATTCAAACGAGCACAAGTTTAGTTTGATTTGCAGTAAAGGAAACTATAATTCTTGTACTCCGTTATATTTATTTAAAAAAGATTTTTTAAACGAGAACAAACTTAATTTTTTACCAAATATTTTTTTTGAGGATAATGAATTTCTTTTAAGATTTTTTAATTTAAATCCCAAAACCCTCTTTATAAAAAATGTTTTTTATGTTATTCGCTTATCTCCAAACTCAACTACAAGAACTGTAAACTATGAACGCTTTTTAGATATTTTTAAAACCATAGAGACCCTTTTCAGAATTAAAAAAAAACAAAATTCAAAAATAGATGTTCAAATGATTAATATATTGATTTTTAGAAATTTTAATTCGGTTTTACAATCAACATTACCTGATAGACTTTTGTTTAACAAAGTTTGCATGAACTTGAGAAACTTTAAAGATTTAGGGGAGATTATTATTTCAAAATATTCTTTGATGAGTGCTTTACAAATTAAGTTATTAAATAAACCAAAATTATTGAGAACCTTAATGCTTGTTTTTTACAGTTTAAAACAATTTAAATTTTGATAGACCTTTATACATTTTTTATATATTCAATTCTATTGTTTTCATTGATAACTTTAGCCAATTTAAGAACTAGTACAAATCATGATAAAGAATTATACTTAACAAGAAATAATTTTAAAATTGAATATTTTTTCTCAGTTCTTTTAATTTCTTTTATTGTAGGATTTCGATATGATGTTGGAAATGATTGGGTAGGATACGTAGACATTTTTAATTATATTGGTTCTGACACTTCTCTTAGTTTTGAAGATCAATATTATGAATTTGTTTTTTTTTATATAAATAGAATTATTTTTCAATTAGGTCTTTCATATAATTGGATGTTTTTTTCTATGGCATTTTTTAGTTGGTACTTTATATATAAGAGCCTTCCCAATAAACTTATCCCACTTTTTATATTTTTTATTTTCACGAATGAATATTTTTTTTGGAGTATGAACGGTGTTCGACAGTTTGCTGCTTTATCTATTTGGGCTTATTCTATTAAATTTTTAATAAGCAGAGAAAAATACTATTATTTTTTCTTTGTATTTATTGCATCTCTTTTTCATAATTCTGCATTTTTCTTACTCCTATTCTATTTTTTACCAATTGTTTACAATAAAAAATTATTTCTAATATTATACTTAGTTTCATTATTTTTGGGAACAACAGATTTTCTTTTCAGTTTATTTTTCAAAACTCTTACTTTACTTAGTACCTTTATTCCTGTTTTACAATCTTATTTGAGATATTTTTTGCCTGGAATTGATAATTTAATTAATCATGATCTATATTATGGATTAGGATATTTATTTATAATTACAGTTAATACATTGTTATTGTTATTTAGTGGTAAAGTGATAAAAAAATATCCTTCAAGTAAAATATACTTTTTACTCTTTGCTTTAGGAGCTATAATATTTAATCTATCCAGTAATATTTTTATTATTGGTAGGTTAAATACATTTTTTTTATTTACTAAAACTATAGTTTTATCATATGCAATATGTTATAGTTGGAGTTTCATAAAATATAGATTTATTTCGGTTATAAGTATTATATTATTTCTTATTTTCTTTTTTATGGCTATTTATAACTCTTCGAATATGTCTAGTCCTTACCAATTTCTAATAAAATAATAATTATGTGCGGTATTTTTGGTATTTATACAAAAAAAGTTATTAATACAATAAATGAAAATAAATTTACTGATTCATTAAAAATAATTTCCCATCGAGGACCTGATAATATTAACTCTTATTTTAATAATTCTAATGCAATAGGTCATGCTAGACTTTCAATAATCGACCTTAACAATAATAGTAATCAGCCATTTCACTCTTTAGATAATAGGTACTCACTAATTTTTAATGGTGAGATTTTTAATTATATCGAGATAAAAAAAGATTTAGAAGCAGAAGGAATTATCTTCAAGACTGAAAGTGATACAGAAGTTTTATTAAAAGCTTTCATATGTTGGGGAAAATCATGTGTGAAAAAATTTAATGGGATGTGGGCATTTATAATATATGATTCTCTGAAAAATGAATTCTTTTGTTCGAGGGATAGGTTTGGAATAAAGCCCTTGTATTATTGTCAATATAATAATCAAATACTTGTTGCATCAGAAATAAAATCAATTTTAAACTACTATCCTGAACTTGCAAAACCTAATTACAATGTTATTGCTAACTACTGTAGAACTAGTATAGGTGCACAGCATACTCAAACATGGTTCGATAATATATACAGAATTGAACCAGCTACAAATGTTTTGTTTTCACAAGGTAAAATAGAAGTAGAAAAATATTGGGAATATCCAAAAGCGATTGATAAAAAAATCACCTTCAAAGAAGCGCTTGAACAATACAAAAGTATATTTCTGGACTCTGTTAAAATTAGATTAAGAAGTGATGTTCCTATAGGTATAACTTTATCTTCAGGAATAGATTCTACATCAATAGCTAGTGTAATGCATAAAGTAAATAATAGAGTCAACTTTAAAACATATACTGCTAAATTTGAGAACAGTAATTACAGTAAAGAAGAGAAACAAAATTATAAGGGGGATATAGAAATAAATGAATCTAAACTTGTTGAAAAACTTACCTCTAAATTAGGAATGTCATCAAACTTGATTGAGACTAATTATGAAAATTATATTCCAAATTTAAAAAAATTAATTTGGCATTTGGAATCTGGTCATGGTTCTCCTGCTATATATCCATTAGATCAAGTTGTAGGAAGAGCAAAAAATGATGTTACAGTAATTCTTGAAGGACAAGGAGCTGATGAATTATTAGGAGGTTATATTAATGTAGCGGGAATGACTTATATAGTCGATCAATTAAAAAAAATGAATTTATTAAAAGCTTATAAAGAATGGAGTATTTTAATAGAAACATATTCATATAAGATTGCTATTGTTCTTTTTATTAGGCAGCTTAATATTAATTTAATTAATAAAATATTTTTACGTTTATCAGGCATTGAAAAATTATTTAAAGGGCCAATAAAAAAATATAAATCTTTAAAGGACTATCCAAAAGAACCAACTGGCTTTGATGATAGGCTTAATAAGCATTTATATGAAGCTCATACAGGAGGGTTAGTAAACTTACTTCATTACGGAGATGCAATCTCAATGAAACACTCTGTGGAAAGTAGACTACCGTTTATGGACTATAGGTTAGTTGATTTAGCATTTAAGCTGCCTCCAGAATTTAAAATTCATAATGGTCAGGGAAAATATATTCATCGAAAAGCTATGGAGGGTATTTTACCTGATTTTATACTTGAAAATAAGATAAAATTTGGATTTGATTCGCCACTAAGTGAAATTTTGTTTAAAGAAGGTAAAAACTCAGTGAAATCCATCCTCTTATCAGATAAATGTTTAGAAAGAAATCTTTTTGATGAAAATGCTTTAAGGAATATGTTTTCAAAACCTCAAACTTCAATAATTAATACAACAAGATACATTTATCGAATATTATGTGTCGAACTTTGGTTTAGAGAGTTTATTGATACATCAGAAATTAATTCAAGTAATAATTCAATATAGCTAAATGAAAAAAGTAATAATTCTTCAGAATTATGTTCCTCATTACAGAAAACCTATTTATAATGAATTAGGCTTAAAATATGATGTGACTATTTTACATTCAGGAAACCCGTCAATTATTGAAAATGATAGTTACAAAGAAATTATAGTTAAATCTCAAAAAATTTGGAAATTTCATTTACAATGTGGAGTTATCAAAACATTAAGAGCAAATAAATATGACACTATAATTGCCATGTTTGATTTGGCTTGGATAAGTTACATACTAATTAACTTTATATACCCGAGAAAGATAATATACTGGGGGCATAGATATAGTTCAAATTCTATAGTTAATTCATTTAGAACTATAATGATGAAAATTTCTAAAGCTAACATATTGTACAGTCAAATAGAGGTTGAACGAATGATTGTATCAGGAATAGATAAAAAAAAGATTTTCATTGCACATAATACTATGTTAGTTCCCAATAAAGAAAATTGTAGTAATAATTTAAAAGATAGATTTATTTTTGTTGGAAGAGCACAAAAAAGAAAAAAGGTAGATCTCTTGATTACAGCTTTTTCAAATATTTTAAATGAATTACAATCTGATACTAAATTATATATTATTGGAGAAGGAGAAGAGAACGATAGTTTAAAAGAGATTGTCAATAAATTATCTATAAATGAAAGAGTAATTTTTACTGGTGCAATTCATGATAATGCTCTATTAAAAACGCATTTCAGTAAATCCTATGCTTATATTTCACCGGGACCTGTAGGTCTTGGGGTGTTACATAGTTTTGCTTATGGGGTGCCTGTTGTAACTCTTGATTATGGTAAGCACGGTCCAGAATATCATAATATAATTGATAATGAAAACGGACTATTATTTAATGATTTAAATGAATTAGAGAGTCTTATTTTAAATTTAGAAAAAAATAAGAACAATACAATTAGGTTAGGTTCAAATGCATTTAATCAATACAATAATAAAAGAAATATTAAAGTAATGGTAGATGGGCTGATTCAAGCCATTAATTATGATTATTAGAACACAAAATATTATTATTAACTAAAAACAATTAATTTTGAAAAAATATAAAATTTCTCTAAAAAATAATAAATATTTTACTTGTGATAGTGATACCACTATTTTTGATGCAGCTAAAAAAGCTGGTATTTTTCTTAATCACAGTTGTTTAAGCGCTAGGTGCAGGAGTTGTATTGCAAAGGTGATTTCTGGTGAAACGAAAAATAGAGAAGAAGAATTTATATTGTCCACAAAAGAAAAAAAAGAAAATTTTGTTTTGTCATGTAATGCAAAACCACTCACTAATTTAAATTTAGATATGGAAGACTTAGGGGGGATTATACTTTACGATAAAAAAATAATTCCGTCAAAAATTAATCATATAGAAAAATTAAATGATGATGTACTTAAAGTTGTTTTACGCTTGCCACCAAACTCTAATTTTAATTATAATTCTGGTCAATACGTAAATATTATTAAAGGAAATTTGGTTAGAAGTTATTCTATAGCAAATTCATCAGATCATAAAAATCAATTAGAATTTTTTATTAAAAAATATCAAAATGGATTGATGAGTAAGTATTTATTTGAAGATGCAAGAATTAATGATTTATTAAGAATAGAGGGGCCAATAGGAACATTTTTTTTAAGAGATTCAGAATTTGAAAATATAATTTTTTTGGCTACAGGTACTGGAATTGCACCTATTAGGAGTATTTTGCAAGAGGTTGAAAAATCTCCTTTGGATTATCTAAATAAAATTTTTTGGGTAGTTGTTGGTGCTAGATATAAAGATGACCTATTATGGGAACCAAAATTTGATAAAGTAAATATTAATTACATCCCTGTGCTTTCTAGACAAGAAAATGATTGGAATGGCGAAAAAGGATATGTTCAAGATATAGTATTAACTCAAAAAATTGATTTAGGAAATGCACAGGTTTATGCGTGTGGATCCAATGATATGATAAATTCCGCTAAAGAATTATTATTAAAAAATAATTTAAATGAAAATAATTTTTTTTCGGACGCATTTGTTCAAACTAATTAAATAATCTATGAAAGCAGTAATTTTAGCAGGTGGTTTAGGAACCCGATTAAGTGAAGAAACAGTATCAAAACCAAAGCCAATGGTTGAAATTGGAGGAAAACCAATTTTATGGCACATAATGAAAACGTATTCTCATTATGGGATTAATGATTTCATTATCTGCTGCGGTTATAAAGGTTATATTATTAAAGAATATTTTGCTAATTATTTTTTACATCAGTCTGATGTGACTTTTAATATGGAAGACAATAAAATGATTATTAATGAAGATCGAGCGGAACCCTGGACAGTTACTCTAATCGATACTGGAGACAACTCGATGACTGGAGGAAGATTAAAAAGAGTATTACCTTATATAAAGGACGAAGAAGCATTTTGTTTTACTTACGGAGATGGTGTGGCCGATATTAATATTAAAAGTTTAATTAAATTTCATAAATCTCATGGAAAACAAGCAACTTTAACAGCAACTTTTCCTCCGGGAAGATTTGGAGCTCTAAGAATTGAAGATAATCAAGTCAAAAAATTTGAAGAAAAACCAAAAGGTGATGGGGCTTTAATTAATGGAGGGTATTTTGTGTTATCTCCAAAAGTGATTGAGAGAATTGAAGGTGATCACACCACATGGGAACAAGAACCTTTGAAAAGTTTAGCCATTGATGGAGAGTTAATGTCTTTTAAACATGATGGTTTTTGGCAACCTATGGATACTTTGAGGGATAAAATTAAATTAAATGAGTTACTTGAACAAAATAAAGCGCCGTGGAAAGTATGGAAATAAGTAAAGGAAAAGTAGATTCTAGTTTTTGGAAAGGTAAAAAAGTTTATCTGACTGGTCATACAGGATTTAAAGGTTCTTGGTTGTCTTTATGGCTTCAAGAAATGGGAGCATTAGTTAAAGGGTATTCTCTAGAGGCAAACACTAAGCCAGCTTTGTTTACAATAGCGAACGTAGCTAAAGAGATGGAATCAGAAATTGGAGATATTAGAGATTTGGAACAATTAACGAAAAGTATGGTTAGCTTTAAGCCAGATATTCTAATTCACATGGCGGCTCAACCACTGGTTCGACTTTCATATAAAGAACCAGTGGCTACTTACTCAACAAATGTTATTGGAACTGTAAATGTATTGGAAGCAGCTCGAAAATGCACAAACTTAAAAGCAATCGTCTCTGTTACTACAGATAAATGCTATGAAAATAAAGAAAGGGAACGGGGTTATAGAGAAGACGAACCTATGGGAGGATACGACCCTTATAGTAGTAGTAAAGGCTGTGCAGAATTAGTGACGTCCGCCTATAAGCGATCTTTTTTTAGTTCCGAAAATACTGCTTCATTAGCTTCGGCAAGAGCAGGGAATGTTATTGGGGGAGGAGACTGGGCTGAAGACAGATTGATCCCAGATATTTTAAAATCATTTGAGAAATCAGAGCCAGTCATTATTAGAAATCCTTTATCTACAAGACCTTGGCAACATGTATTAGAACCACTTTCTGGCTATCTTGTTTTAGCTCAAGAATTGTTTTTAAATGGAGATGAATATGCAGAAGGATGGAATTTTGGACCAAAAGATGAAGATTGTAAACCGGTGAGTTGGATTCTAGATCAAATGGTAACATCTTGGGGGAATAATGTTAGTTGGAGTAAAGATAAAAACAATAACCCTCATGAAGCAGGTTTTTTAAAATTAGATTGTTCAAAAGCGAGCAATCGATTGAAATGGAATCCTAAATGGAATTTACAATTAACACTCAAATCAATAGTGAGTTGGTACCAACTTTATATTAATGGAGGAGATATTAGAAAACAATGTTTAAAAGAAATAAATAATTATAGTAAATAATGGAAAACAAGAAACTAGAAAATTTAAGAGTAGAAATAGCTAATTTAGTTACAAAGTATAGCGAAGAAAAATACAAACCAACCTCTTTTGTTGCAGGTGAAACTGTAATTCCACCATCTGGGAAATTAATGGGAGAAGAAGAATTACAAAATATGGTAGCAGCGTCTTTAGACGGATGGTTGACTACTGGGAGATTTAATAATCTTTTTGAAAAAGGTCTTGCTGAATTTTTAGGAGTAAAATATTGTTTGTCTGTTAATTCCGGTTCTTCTGCCAATTTAGTTGCTTTTAACACATTAACTTCACATAAACTTGGAGATAGGGCTATTAAAAAAGGAGATGAAGTAATCGGAGTTGCTGCTGGCTTTCCTACCACAGTTAATCCAATTATTCAGTTCGGAGCTGTTCCTGTTTTCGTTGATGTTGATATTCAAACACACAATATCAATGTAGATTTAATTGAAGCTGCAATTACTCCTAAAACGAAGGCTATTATGTTAGCACATGCTTTAGGGAACCCTTTTAATGTAGGTAGAGTTAAAGAAATATGTGACAAGCACAATTTATGGCTAATAGAAGATACTTGTGATGCATTAGGAGCTGAATTTAATGGACAGAAATGTGGAACTTTTGGAGACATTGGAACCCTAAGTTTTTATCCTGCACACCATATGACTATGGGAGAAGGTGGAGCTGTTTTTATGAA
>Ga0206130_10006036_pt1 | contig 14074 bp, 10 predicted proteins | sample Helgoland_Spring_9_FD_148637 | JGI IMG/M metagenome (GOLD analysis project Ga0206130, IMG submission 148637) | Pelagic subsurface seawater microbial communities from Kabeltonne, Helgoland, North Sea - Helgoland_Spring_Bloom_20160512_1 | ecosystem: Environmental > Aquatic > Marine > Epipelagic ... | reverse complement strand
AAAATTGAATACACGCCACTTAATAATCCAGAAGAGCTGCTTGGTGAAAAAACTGGGAAATTGCTCAATAAAGGAAGGCAATTAGAGGGGCAAGGCAGGCAACTTCTTTCGGACCCTAAAAATTCTGCCAAAGGTCTTGCCCAAAAGGAATTAAACAAACTAAATTCTGACAACGAAGATTCAATTTTACAAAAACTTGAACTCGGTAACGTAAGTATGCCCCTTAATAGTTCACTCATCTCAGGAGCACAAAGTTTATTTGGTGTCAAAACAGAGTTGCAGTTTGGAAAAACCACAGTCACAGCCGTGTTTTCTGAACAACAATCAGAAACACGCTCCGTTACTGCTCAAGGAGGAGGTACTTTAGAAGACTTTGAGTTTTTTAGTTTAGACTATGACGAAAACAGACACTTTTTTCTGGGTCAATATTTTAGAGAAAAATATGATGATGCCCTTGAGAATTATCCTTTTATCAACTCACAAGTACAAATTACAAGAGTAGAAGTTTGGGTAACTAACAGAACGAACCGTATTGAAAATGTCCGTAATATTGTTGCTCTCCAAGATTTAGGAGAGTCCTCAGTTATTGGGTTAACAACCATTCCCGGAGGTTTTGTCAATGTAGGGCCCAATGCCTTTCCAGATAACCAAAACAATGATTTTGACCCCACAACTATTGGTTCTGGTTCTGTACTTTCTGAAGCTGTTCGAGATATTGCCACAGTACAATCGGGATTTCTAATTCCTGGAGTCAATGAAGGTTTTGACTATGGAAAATTAGAAAATGCGCGTAAACTATCCGAAGGCAATGAATATACAGTGGACACACAACTGGGGTATATCTCTTTAAACCAACGTCTTCAAAACGATGAGGTTTTAGCAGTTGCTTATCAATATACAGTTGGTGATAAAGTATATCAAGTTGGAGAATTTGCAAATGATGGGGTTAATGCTACGGATTCGAATGTAGATCCAATTACAGGAAACCAAACCATCACCAACCAGAGTTTAGTCCTAAAAATGCTAAAAAGTGCGGTCACCAACGTCAATCTTCCTACTTGGGATTTGATGATGAAAAATATTTATAATACAGGCGCTTATCAGTTATCTCAAGATGATTTTAGATTAAATATTTTTTATAATGAAACTTCAGCACTCAACTTTATTACTCCCGTTAGTGGCACATCATTCCCAACGGCCGCAGGGAATAATGATCCTATAGAAGAAACACCTTTAATTAGACTGTTTAATTTTGATCGATTAAACTTTAATAACGATCCTCAGAACAAAGGAGATGGATTCTTTGATTTTGTTCCTGGGATAACCGTCATACCTCAAAACGGAAAAATTGTTTTTACCAAAGTAGAACCTTTTGGAAGTTATTTGTTTGAAACCCTTAGAACAACAGGATCTGAAAACTATGAAGGCGATGAGACAACCCTAGGGTCTTACAACCCAAATCAAGCAAAATACGTATATAAATCGCTCTACAAAAACACCAAAACAGCGGCCTTACAAGACAGTGATAAAAATAAATTTTTGATGCGGGGACGCTATAAATCTTCTGGAAGTTCAGGAATTCCGATAGGCGCTTTTAACGTACCAAGAGGTTCTGTAAAAGTAACTGCCGGAGGGCGCGTGCTAGTGGAAGGCGTTGACTATACTGTGAATTATCAGATTGGAACGGTCCAAATCTTGGATCCTTCATTGCAAGCCTCTAACACCCCAATTCAGGTGTCGGTTGAAAACAATGCTGTTTTTGGGCAACAAACAAAACGCTTTACAGGAATTAATGTAGAGCACCAATTCAACGAAAACTTTGTTTTAGGAGCCACCTTCTTAAATTTAAATGAACGTCCTATTACACAAAAAGCGAATTATGGGACTGAATCGATCAACAATTCTATTTTTGGATTTAATGGAAACTACTCTACCGAAGTGCCCTTCCTCACACGATTGGCCAATAAATTACCAAACATTGATACAGATGTTGAATCCAACTTATCCTTACGAGGCGAATTTGCATATTTAAAACCGGGGGCGCCTAAAGGCACTGATTTTGATAGTGAAATAACCTCTTATGTTGATGATTTTGAAGGATCACAGAATGGCATCAGTTTATTAACTCCACAATCATGGTTTTTATCAAGTCGACCTAAAAACCTTGGACGTGTATATGCTGAAGGAGCTGAAGATGAAGCAGGCTATCAAAACGGATTTGACAGAGCCCTCCTAAACTGGTACTCAGTTGACCCTATTTTTTACAGTGGTCAACGTCCCGGAAGTATTACAGATGACGATGTTTCTGATCTCTATGCAAGACGTATTTTTATTGATGAACTGTTCCCACAAGTAGATATTGTCACAGGACAATATTCCGTGATCAACACATTAGATTTAGTTTATAATCCCGAAGAAAGAGGTCCTTACAACTACAAGCTGGATGCTGTAGATGGTGTTTTAGAAACGCCTCAAAACAGTTGGGCAGGGATTACAAGACAACTCACCTCTACAGATTTTGAGCAATCAAATGTTGAGTATGTTGAGTTTTGGCTGATGGACCCCTTTATAGACAACCCTTCGAATCCTGGAGGAAAACTTGTACTGAATCTTGGTAATATTTCTGAAGATGTGATAAAAGATGGGAAAAAACAATATGAAAACGGGCTTCCTGAAGACGGCGACATTAGCCTTTTTCCACCCACTTCTTGGGGAGCTGTAACCCCTCAAAATCAATCCCTGATATATGCGTTTTCATCGCAAGGTAGTGAACGAAATAATCAGGACGTTGGGCTAGATGGATTTGATGACTTGGAAGAAAGCACCACGTCTGATGCACGATTTACTCCCTTTACATCACTAGAAGATCCAGCAAATGACAACTACAATTATTATCTAAATACCGAAGGAGATATTTTTGAGCGTTATAAACGGTACAATGGACTTGAAGGAAATTCTCCAGATAAGGTTTCTGATACGAATCGGGGATCTACTACCCTTCCAGATGTAGAAGATATCAACAGAGATAACACTATGAACACCATAGACAGTTATTACGAATATGAAATAGATATTTCTACTTCAGACTTAAACAACCCTAGCAACTCCTATATAGTAGACAGAAAGTCCGTTTCAAATATCACCTTACCAAACGGATCCTCTTCTGGGACGATCAACTGGTACCAATTTAGAATTCCAATTTCAGAATTTACCAATGAAATTGGAGGGATATCTGATTTTAGGTCGATTCGATTTGCACGTATGTATTTGACAGGTTTTTCAGAAAAAACCGTCTTTAGATTTGGAACCTTAGATTTGGTCCGAAGCGATTGGCGTCGTTACCAATTGTCATTGGACGACGAATCAAATGAAGCAAACGAGTCAGATCCTACCGACTTTAGTGTTGGAATTGTGGGCATTCAAGAAAATGACGGTGGCTATGTATCCCCACCTGGAGTCGAACGCGAGCAATTAAATAACAACAACACTATTGTACGTCAAAACGAACAATCATTAGTAGTGGATGTTTGTGAATTGGAATCTGAAGATGCTAGAGGTGTTTTTAAAAACATCAATGTAGACATGCGTCAGTACAAAAAACTGAAAATGTTTATCCATGCTGAAGATGGTGAAGCCGACAGTTTTATACAAGGAGATTTAGTGGGATTCATTAGAATGGGGAATGATTTTACACAAAATTATTACCAAATAGAAATACCATTACGCAAATCTTCAGGAGCATCAGGAGCTTCTGCAAATGAGGTTTGGCCAGAATATAACGAGATAAATATTCCTTTAGAATTTCTTGAAAAGATAAAATCTTTGGGTATTAGTGAAGGGACTTTAAGTAACGAAAACCCGACATTTTACAATGTTATTGATGGTGAGTTACAAGAAAATCCGGTATCAGAATTCGAATTATTTTCATTAAATGCCTCTTCTATTTTAAACGAAACTCCTGTAGAGCAGCGGGTATCAATAAAAGGAAATCCAAATTTTGGAGATATAAGAACCTTGATGGTGGGGGTCAAAAATATTGGTTTAAATGCACAATGTGCAGAAGTTTGGTTCAATGAGTTGCGTCTTGCAGACATGGACAACGAAGGTGGATGGGCAGCCATCATGAGTGTAGACACCAACATTGCTGATTTCATGAGCATCAATGCTACTGCCAAACGAAGCACTACTGGTTTTGGAAGTTTAGAACAAGGACCAAACGAACGAAGTCGCGAAGATCTGAAGCAATACGATGTAGTCACCAATATGAATTTGGGTCAGCTCTTACCAAAAAAATGGGGCTTAGAAATTCCTTTTAATTACGGACAAGGAGAAGAACTTATCACACCTGAGTACGACCAACAATACAAAGATTTAAAATTACAAAGTAGATTGGATGCTGCCACATCTACGGAGGAGCGCGAGCGTATCAAAACGCAATCCGAAGACTATACCAAACGACAAAGCATCAACTTTATAGGGGTCCGTAAACAGCGCACAGGTGATGCCAAGCCAAGAGTTTACGATGTCGAAAATTTAACGATGAACTACTCCTTCAATCAAATAAAACATCGTGATTTTGAAATTGAGAACTCCTTGGATCAAAATGCAAGAGTAGGCGCCAACTATAATTATAGCTTTACCCCAATAAAAGTAGAGCCTTTTAAGAAAAATGATTCCCTGTTTATGAATAAATATTGGAAACTCATTAAGGACTTTAATTTAAATTTATTGCCTTCCAGTCTTTCTGTAGGTTCTGACTTTGTAAGACAATTTAACAGTCAGAAATTTAGAGATGCAGGATTAGGTGTGGGTAATATTACGGTTGATGAGCTAATAAGAAGAAACTATACGTTTGATTTTCAATACACCATCAATTACGACCTTACAGATGCATTACGACTTAACTTTACTTCCTCGACCAATAATATTGTAAGAAATTACTTTATTGATGACGAGTTAAATGGCGATCAAGACCCGGAACTTGGTGTATGGGACCGCTTTTTTGATTTTGGAGACCCAAACAGACACACACAACAATTAGGGGTCAATTATGAACTGCCGTTAAATAAATTTCCGGCATTGAGTTTTGTAACCTCCAATTATTCTTATACTGGAGATTTTCAATGGAACAAAGGTTCTGATTTACTAGTAGGAAATGCCGATACAACTTTAGGAAATTCTATTTCGAATGCCAATCAGCATAACTTAAATACATCGCTTGACATGCGTAAACTGTATCGTTATGTAGGAATAAAAAAAGCATCAAAAAGAAGTAAAACTTCAAGATCAAAATCTAAAAAATTCAATTTGAAAGATTTTGGAATCGGATTGATAACCAGTGTCAACCGCATGCAGATTAACTATTCCGAAGGAAATAGCTCTTTTTTACCGGGCTATTTGCCAACCCCTGGGTTTTTAGGCACCCTCAGACCGACGGCTGGATACACTTTTGGAAGTCAACGTGACATTCGAAGAATTTCTGCACAAAACGGCTGGTTAACAACCTTCGACCAATTTAATCAACAATACACCGAAACTCATACCCAAAACATTGACTTCAATATTAATATGGAGCCCATCTCTGATTTAAAAATAGATTTGAATGGTGGTAAAACCTATGCAACTAACTTCACTGAAACTTTTAACGCAGTTGGCAACACTTATAACTCATTAATACAAAACACCTTTGGTAATTTCAATATATCGACGATATTAATTAAAACAGCTTTTAGTCAAAGTGATGAAAATAAATCGGCGCCATTTGAAGAATTTAAAAGTAACCGTTTGGTAATTGCCAACCGTTTGGCTCAAAACTTTTACGGTGCCAATGGTTATAACACAGATGCAGAAGGATATCCAGAAGGATTTGGCAAAAATAGTCAAGCCGTATTGCTACCAGCTTTTTTAGCGGCCTATTCAGGAAAAAAATCAAATAAAATAAGCTTGAACGCTTTTAGAGACATTCCACTTCCTAACTGGACTTTGAAGTACACAGGCTTCATGAAAAATAAATGGTTCAAAAAGCGTTTTAGAAGATTCTCTTTGACACATGGCTACAATGCATCATATACGATCAATCAGTTCAGAACCAATCTTGATTACAATGCCGCGGATTCCAATATAGATTATGAATCGCAAAACCCTAATACAAAAGACCAATCTGACAATTATAAAGTGCAAACTTTATACAGTAACATTAATTTGGTGGAGCAGTTTAGTCCCTTAGTAAAGATCGATTTTGAAATGAAAAATTCAGTTAAGGTCACTGCCGAAATTAAAAAAGACCGTAGTCTTTCTTTAAGTTTCGATAACAATCTTCTTACTGAAATCCATGGAAACGAATATATTTTTGGTCTCGGCTATAGAATTAAAGATTTAAAAATCCGATCCAAATTAGCAGGACCTCGAAAAATTATCAAAAGTGATTTAAATATGAAAGCGGATATTTCCATGAGAAATAACAAAACCATTATTCGGTATTTAGATTTAGATAACAATCAAGTAAGTGCAGGTCAAACAATATGGAGTATGCGCTATGCTGCCGATTATGCTTTCAGTAAAAACCTAACAGCGATCTTTTATTTTGACTATGCGTTCTCAGAATATGCAATTTCAACGGCATTTCCTCAAACCACTATTCGTTCAGGATTTACGCTGCGTTATAACTTTGGAAACTAAAACTAACCAAATTAATACTATATAATTATGAATGTACCTTCTAACTTAAAATACACAAAAGACCACGAATGGGTTAAAATTGACGGCGATATTGTAACCGTTGGAATTACCGATTTTGCACAAGGTGAATTAGGAGATATTGTATACGTTGAAGTAGAATCTTTAGATGAGACCTTAGAAGCTGATGCTGTTTTTGGAACTGTAGAAGCGGTCAAAACTGTTTCAGACTTGTTTTTACCAGTCGCTGGTGAAATCATAGAATTTAATGAATCTTTAGAAGAAGAGCCAGAAAAAGTAAATGATGATCCTTATGGAGATGGTTGGATGATTAAAATTAAGGTTGCCGATATATCAGACTTGGAGTCACTATTAAATGCAGATGCATATAAAGCGATTATTGGTGCTTAAAACCATACTCATACACAGTGTCAATTTATTTTATACACTTACAATAGGTGTATTAAGTTTAGTGCATCTTAACGATGTGCCAAAGTTAAATACAGGATTCGATGACAAAATTGTACATTTTATATTGTATGCAGGACTTTGTTTGACCTGGTTTTTGAGTTTACATATTCTAAAAAATAAATCAAGTTTATTTTTTGCGTGTCTGGTTTCAATTCTATTTGGCATAATAATTGAATTCTTGCAGAGTATAGTCACCAATTACAGATCAACTGAACTCTTTGATATACTTGCAAATTGCTTAGGAATCTTTACGATGGCCTTTATTATACATGCAAATAAAGATCTAATCGTTAAAAAACTATAAACATTTGTATATGTATCAAAATTTTAAGTAATTTAACCCTCGGAAAAATAACACCAAAATGGAATCAAAGAAAAATTTAAAAGCAGACGTTAGTAGAAATGGATCGATCTATTTTGCAGTCGGTTTAGCACTTATGCTGTTTTTAACATACAGCACTATAAACTATAAAACTTATGACAAGTCATTAATTGATATTGGAAAGTTAGACTTAGACGCAGAACTCGATGAAGAAATTCCGTTAATCGACCAATTAACGCCACCACCGCCACCACCGCCACCGCCAGCAGCACCTGAAGTGATTGAAATCGTTGAAGACGAAGAAGAAATTGAAGAAACAGTTATTGAATCTACAGAAACAGATCAAGACGAAGAAATTGAAGTAGAAGATATAGAAGTAGAAGAGGTTTATGAAGACGTAGAAGTCCCGTTTTCGGTGATTGAAAACGTACCAGAATATCCAGGCTGTGAAAAAGGCTCTAATACCGAAAAAAGAAAATGTATGTCCGCCAAAATCGCAAAATTTGTACAACGTAAGTTTAATACAGATTTAGCAGGAGACTTAGGTTTATCTGGAAGACAACGTATTAGTGTGATTTTCAAAATTGATAAGACTGGAAATGTAACTGGAGTTCGTTCTAGAGCACCACATCCAAGATTAGAGAAAGAAGCCGCACGCGTAATTAACATGCTTCCGAAAATGAAGCCAGGACGTCAACGTGGTAAAGCAGTGGTTGTTCCATACTCTTTACCTATAACATTTCAAGTCCAAGATTAAGGCCCTTAAATATGTAAAAAAATCAAGAATCCCGCGCCGCGGGATTTTTTTTTGGTATGTTTTTTGTTGTGTAATTATAGAACCCCTAAAAATCATACAATGAAATTTCCTCCAGATCCCTCACAATTTCGTTTACCAAAAAAAACTCCTAAAGCAGATGTCAGTCGAAATAGTTCGATCTATTTTGCAGTTGGCTTAGTTTTAATGTTATTTATTTCTTATCAATCGATTAATTACAAGTCGTATGATAAAACGGATATTGACATCGGCTCTTTAGATATTGAAAAAGAAGTTGAAGAAGAAATCCCAATTATTGACTTACTAAAGCCACCACCACCACCGCCACCACCGCCAGCTGCACCTGAGGTTATTGAAATTGTAGAAGACGAAGAAGAGGTGGAAGAAACAGTTATTGAATCCTCAGAAACTGATCAAGAAGAAGAAATCCAAATAGAAGAAGTTGAAGTAGAAGAAATTTATGAAGATGTTGAAGTGCCCTTTTCTGTAATTGAAAACGTACCAGAATATCCAGGCTGTGAAAAAGGCTCTAATACCGAAAAAAGAAAATGTATGTCCGCCAAAATCGCAAAATTTGTACAACGTAAGTTTAATACAGATTTGGCAGGTGATTTAGGCTTGACAGGAAAACAACGCATCAGTGTTATGTTCAAAATTGATAAAAATGGAAATGTAACAAGTGTGCGTTCCAGAGCACCACATCCAAGATTAGAGAAAGAAGCAGCACGCGTTATCAATATGTTGCCGAAAATGAAGCCAGGACGTCAACGTGGCAAAGCAGTGGTTGTTCCTTATTCTTTACCTATTACTTTTTTAGTGCAAGAGTAATAACTTAGGTATTTCAAAATTTAAATCCCGCAACTGCGGGATTTTTTAATTAATGCTTTAAATACAAATACCGCTTTTCATAATCAATTACCGCAAACCCTTTTTTAAGAATGTCTGCTCCTATGATGCCATCAACTGCAGGGGCGTCTATGGATTCAAAAGCATCATTCACATAACTTAGGTCTATTAATGAAATGGGAAAACGTTTTTTTATCCATCCACCTATTGAAAGAGTATTTTTTTTGGAGAGAAGCGTATCAATCTTATCACGACCTGCTCCGTGCGCTTTAATTGTTGAGGACTCTGTAGTAAGTTTAAACTTACCTTCTAGTTTTAGATCTACAAAGGTTGTGGAAGCACCAGTATCCAAAATAAAAATTCCTTTAACACCATTAATTTTGGAGATAATTTTAAAATGATTGGATGCAATAGGATGCATTTTAATCTTAAAATAAGATTTATTTATAAGAAATTCAGTCAAAGAGTCAGCAGGTGTTTTCAAAGTAAATTATTTTTAACAAAGATACTATTCAAAATCTTACTTTTGCACTATGATAATCACAGATACACATACTCATCTTTACGGCGAAGCATTTGATGCCGATAGAACAGAAGTTATTGAGCGTGCATTGGCTGCAGGTGTCACTCGATTTTTTATTCCCGCGATTGATTCCTCCTATACAAAGGCCATGTATGCTTTAGAAAGCAGTTACCCTAACAATATGTTTTTGATGATGGGGTTGCACCCAACCCATGTAAAAGATAATTATTTAGAGGAACTATCGCATATTAAAGAACAATTAGCATCCCGAAAATTTGTAGCTATTGGCGAGATTGGAATTGATCTTTTCTGGGATCAAAGTATGTTAGAGGCACAGCAAGACATGTTTAGAGCACAAATTCAATTAGCTAAGCGGTACCAATTACCCATAGTCATTCACTGTCGAGAGGCCTTTGATGAAGTTTTTGAAATTTTAGAAGAAGAAAAAGGCTCAGATTTATTTGGAATTTTCCATTGTTTTACGGGGACTCTAGAGCAAGCACATCAGGCGATATCATACAATATGAAACTAGGAATAGGAGGTGTTGCAACATTTAAAAATGGAAAAATAGACCAATTCCTGAATCAGATCGATTTAAAGCACATTGTTTTAGAAACGGATGCACCTTATTTATCGCCAGTTCCTTACAGAGGTAAGCGCAATGAAAGTAGTTATATTTTGAATGTTTTAGAAAAATTATCTGATATTTATGGAGTCTCAAATGACTATATTGCAGAGATTACGACCGAGAATTCAAAATCGATTTTTAAACTATAAATCAAATGAAACCTCAAATATTATTAATTTACACTGGTGGTACCATTGGGATGATCAAAGATCCTATTACTGCGACATTACAAGCATTTGATTTTGAATCTCTCATAGAAAAAATACCAGAGTTGAATCTGTTGGATTGTGATATCCACACGGTTTCTTTTGGCACGCCACTAGATTCCTCAAATATGAATCCTTCTCATTGGATTGCAATTGCAACGCTTATAGAAGAAAATTATAAAACACATGATGGCTTTGTCGTACTCCACGGCAGTGACACCATGAGCTATACTGCGTCAGCACTTAGTTTTATGTTAGAAAATCTCGCAAAACCAGTTATCCTTACAGGGTCACAATTGCCCATCGGTGATTTGCGAACAGACGCCAAAGAAAACCTAATTACCTCTATTCAGATTGCGGCATTACAAAACAACCATACTGCGGTTGTGAAAGAAGTAGGATTGTATTTTGAATATAAACTTTATAGAGGAAATCGGACCACCAAAATAAATGCAGAACATTTTCAGGCATTTGCGTCTTTAAACTTTCCAGCACTCGTAACCTCTGGCGTACATTTAAAGGTCAACCATGAGTTGTTACATATAAATTACACCCAAGCCCCTTTAGTTGTTCATAAAAAAATGGATGCAACTATTATATTGTTAAAGCTATTTCCAGGAATTACCCCTATCGTTTTGCAATCTATTTTAGAAACACCTGGCCTCAAAGCCGTAGTGGTTGAAACCTATGGAAGTGGTAATGCCACAACAGAAGACTGGTTCATACAAGCCATTGAAAAGGCACTACACCAAGGAATTTTTATAATTAATGTTACCCAATGCGCTGGGGGTAGTGTACACATGAATCAATATCAGACTGGAAAACACCTTGAAAAATTGGGTGTTATTTCTGGAAAGGACATGACAACAGAGTCTGCAATTACAAAAACAATGTATATGCTAGGACTTCAAATGTCAAAAAACATGTTCAAAACAGTTTTTGAAACAAGTCTTCGTGGAGAAATATCCTAAAATTAGGGCTAAAAAGTTTTAGCAATCAAACTATTTTTTCTTTATTTGAGCTGCTCAAAAACAAACTAGAGAGGTGGCCGAGTGGCTTAAGGCGCACGCTTGGAAAGCGTGTATACGGCAACGTATCGAGGGTTCGAATCCCTTCCTCTCTGCAATTCCCTTTATATTAGCGACTTATCGTTTTTAAGCATAAGATTATTACTTTCTTTTTGAAATTAGTGTCAAAATTCAATTAAAATTCCTCGAGTTTTATTGTTTTTATTTTGGTAATTACATTTTTTTCATATCTTTAACATCTTATATAAATAATAATATTTTAATAAAATCAATAATAGAACAATGAAAAGATTAATTCCAATTCTAGCGATCGCATTTGTGATGGCATTCGGGTCTGTAAGTGCAACTTCATACACGAACATTAACACGAACTCTATTGTAACTACAATCGTAAGCCCAGTTCAAGATGATGCAGCCTCGGCTGACGCAGAAGAATCTTTAGGGTTTCACCAAGAACTTAAAAAACGATTTATTGAAGGAGGCCCTGGATTTATGGGCATTGTTTTGTTATGTCTTATTTTAGGTCTTGCTATTGCAATTGAAAGAATTATTTTCTTAAACCTTTCAACGACTAATTCAAAAAAATTAATTGATGAAGTAGAAGGAGCATTAGCTTCTGGAGGTTTAGATGCTGCTAAGGAAGTTTGTAGAAACACAAAGGGCCCAATTGCTTCTATTTTTTATCAAGGATTAGACCGTGCTAATGAAGACTTAGACTCTGCTGAAAAAGCAGTAGTTGCTTATGGAGGTGTTCAAATGGGACAGTTAGAAAAAAATGTATCTTGGATATCCTTATTTATCGCTTTAGCACCAATGTTAGGGTTTATGGGAACTGTAATCGGAATGATTCAAGCTTTTGATAAAATTGAAGCTGCTGGAGACATGCAACCATCACTTGTTGCAGGTGGTATTAAAGTAGCACTTTTAACAACTGTATTTGGTCTGATTGTTGCCATTATATTACAAGTCTTCTATAACTATATCATTGCTAAAATTGACAGCATAGTAAACGACATGGAAGATTCCTCTATATCACTAATGGATATATTGGTTAAAAACAAAAAATAATAACACCTCAATACTAAATCAGATCATTATGGATTTACAAAAATTATTGAAGATTGTAGCTATTGTCATCGGTGTGATTTCAATCTTTTTCCTTGGAAGTATTATATCTACAGGGGATGAAGCTATAAAAGCAGGAGACGCCAGCGGTACAATAGACATTTTTATGAATGTATCTTACGTCATACTCGCGATTGCTGTTCTTAATGTATTAGTTTTTTCGGTACTCAACTTAGTTTCTAATACTGCAGGACTAAAAAACACGCTTATGGGTGTTGGTGCATTTGTAGTCTTATCCTTACTATGTTATTTTGGCTTTGCCAATGGCGTAGAAACAACCCTTAAAGATGGTGATATACTTTCAGAAAGTGGTTCTAGACTCGTAGGAGCAGGCCTATACTTATTCTATTTCTTAGCAGTTATTGCCGGTGGAATAATGTTAGGTTTTGGAATTAAAAAAATGGCAAAATAATATGGCAAAGCGATCTGCACCTGAAGTGAATGCTGGCTCTATGGCTGACATTGCCTTTTTACTATTAATATTTTTCTTGGTGACAACCACCATAGAAAAGGACTCTGGTATCAATCGGAAACTTCCTCCCATTGAAGAAACTGAAGAAGATGTTATAATAAAGCAAAAAAATATTTTCACTGTACTACTGAATGGTAAAGATCAATTGCTTGTCGAAGATGAATTGATGGAACTCAAAGACTTGAGAGCTGCAGCTGTTGAATTTTTAGACAACAATGGAGACCAATCTTGTACCTATTGTAAAGGCGCCAAAGATCCCTCCTCTTCAGACAATCCAGACAAAGCAATTATATCTTTAAAAAACGAACGTGAAACATCGTATGCAGCTTACATATCAGTTCAAAATGAACTCGTAGCCGCTTACAATGTACTTCGAAACAAAAGAGCACTTGAGCTAGGATCTGAAAAAGGATTTTTAGATACGAATTTTGTACAAATGCAAAAGAATTATAAAGATGCACGTTTTGTAGGAAACAAAACCAAGCTAAAAGAAGTCATTGATCAAATTAAAGTAGAGTATCCACAAAAACTTTCAGAAGTTCAGTAGTTTAACCTAAAAGTAAAGAAACAAAATGTCAAAATTTAAAAAGAAAACTGACGGAGGCATTCCAGCGATTTCCACGGCTTCGCTTCCAGATATTGTATTTATGTTGCTGTTCTTTTTTATGGTAGCTACCGTAATGCGTGAAAACTCACTTAAAATCAAAAATGCACTTCCTGTTGCCAATCAAGTAGAAAAACTCGATAAGAAAAACCCAGTAAGCTATATTTATATGGGTAAACCAAGTGCGGGTTACGAAAAATTTGGAACAGAATCAAGAATTCAACTGAACGATCAATTTGCTGAACTTTCAGAAGTTGGTGCATTTATCAGTGCTGAAAGAGCGGCCTTAAGAGAGGAATTAATTCCATTTCTGACCGTTGCCCTTAAAGTAGATAAAGAAGCCAATATGGGAATTGTAGGAGATGTTAAACAAGAACTTAGAAAAGTCAATGCGCTAA
>Ga0206130_10006032_pt1 | contig 14078 bp, 10 predicted proteins | sample Helgoland_Spring_9_FD_148637 | JGI IMG/M metagenome (GOLD analysis project Ga0206130, IMG submission 148637) | Pelagic subsurface seawater microbial communities from Kabeltonne, Helgoland, North Sea - Helgoland_Spring_Bloom_20160512_1 | ecosystem: Environmental > Aquatic > Marine > Epipelagic ... | reverse complement strand
GTGCCGATGCCGTCATGATCGGCTCACCGTTGGCAGCAGCCGAAGAGGCGCCAGGTCGCGGCTACCACTGGGGCATGGCTACCTTCCACCCCACGTTGCCACGTGGCGCTCGAGTGCAGACTTCGATCCGGGGCTCTCTTGAAGAAATCCTGACAGGCCCGGCTCGTGAGAACGATGGCCGAGTCAATCTCATGGGGGGTTTGCGCACCTCGATGGCAACCACTGGTCACCTCACGCTCAAAGAGTTCCAAAAGGCCGAACTCATGGTTGCACCTGCGCTACAAACCGAAGGTAAGAGTCTGCAAAAGGCTCAAGCTGTCGGTATGGGCCGCTAACGCGTTCTGATTCACGACTATGTCTGATCATGTAGGAACCGGTGCTGTTCTCGTTGTCGATTTCGGAGCGCAGTACGCCCAACTCATTGCCCGTCGTGTCCGCGAAGCACGGGCGTACAGCGAGATCGTGTCGAACGATCTCACCGCGGCCGAGTTCGCAGCGCTCGAACCAGCTGCCATCATTTTCAGTGGCGGGCCAGCGTCAGTAAACATCGAAGGTGCGCCAGCTGTTGATCCTGGTATCTACGAGCTCGGGATACCGATCCTGGGTATCTGTTACGGCGCTCAGCTGATCGCCAAACAGCTTGGTGGCGCGGTCAGCCGTTACGAAGCTGGCGAATACGGTCGCACCGACCTCACCGTGAACGACCATGGTCGACTGCTCATCGACCAGCCCGCTGAGCAATCGGTGTGGATGAGTCACTTTGACTGCATCAGTGAGATCCCCGACGGTTTCACCGCCACCGCCTCGACCGCACACGCCCCCGTCGCCGCTTTCGAGAGTGACCACATCTGCGGCGTCCAGTACCACCCCGAGGTCTCACACACTGAACACGGCCAGTCGGTCATCGAACGCTGGCTCGACGATGCAGGGGTCGATCGGTCATGGACTATGGCCAACATCATCGACGAACAGGTCGAAGCCATTCGGGCTCAGGTTGGCACCGGCCGAGCTATCTGTGGCCTGTCCGGTGGCGTCGACTCTGCCGTCGCTGCAGCGCTGGTACATAAGGCCATCGGATCGCAGCTCACCTGCGTGTACGTGGACACCGGGCTCATGCGCAAGAACGAGAGCGAACAGGTTGTCGAGACGTTCCAGAAGACACAGGGCATCGAGCTGATCCATGTGCGAGCCGCCGACGAGTTCTTCGAAAAGCTTGCTGGCCTCACTGAACCTGAAGCCAAACGCAAGGCCATCGGCGAGACCTTCATCCGGGTCTTCGAGAAAGCCAAGGGTGGCATTGAAGACGCCGACTTCTTGGTGCAAGGCACGTTGTATCCCGATGTGATCGAGTCGGGCAGCAAACACGGTTCCACTATCAAGAGCCATCACAATGTCGGCGGACTTCCCGACGACATGGAGTTCGAACTGGTTGAGCCGTTGCGTTCATTGTTCAAGGACGAGGTCCGTAAGGTCGGCGCCGAACTCGGTCTGCCCGACGAGGTCGTGTGGCGTCAGCCATTCCCGGGCCCGGGACTTGGCGTGCGAATTATTGGCGAGGTCACTCCTGACAAGGTCGCGGTGTTGCAAGAGGCCGACCATGTCGTGCGCGAGGTTCTGCGCGACGCCGGACTCGAACGAGAGATCTTCCAGTCGTTCGCGGTGTTGCCTGACATCCGAACCGTCGGTGTCATGGGCGATGAACGAACCTATGGGTATCCGATCATCGTGCGAGCGGTCACCAGCGAAGATGTGATGACCGCCGACTGGGCTCGTATCCCGTACGACGTCCTCGAAACGATCTCGAGTCGAGTCATTAACGAAGTCGACGGTGTGAACCGGGTGGCCTACGATATTACGTCGAAGCCGCCTGGCACGATCGAGTGGGAATGATGTCTGACACCACCGGCGAATCCAACGATCCTGTCGACGTCGTCCAGTTGTATGTCGACGCACTTGCGCTCTTTGGTAACGCGGTGCGCGACCTGGCTGATCATGAGTGGGACTTGCCCACGCCATCAACCGATTGGAACGTGAAAGAAGTCGTCGCCCATGTGGTGCTGGGCGAGGCACATCTCCCGGCCGTGCTGTCCGGCGATACGACGACAACACAGAACGAGTTCAGCGTGGACCTTTTGGGCACCAGCCCAATGGCTGCGTGGCGGGGGACAGCATTACAAGCAATCGAAGCCGCCCGAGCACCTGGCATCGTTGAGCAGACGTTTGAGCTTGATATGGGCACCGTCGACGGCCGGCAGTTGCTCGGGTACCGGATCACCGACAATGTCGTGCATGCCTGGGATCTTCAGGTGGCAGCGGGGCGGCCCCGGCCGATCGATGATCGTTTCGCCGAATGGTTGCTTGAGTTCTGGCAACCCGTTGCATCCCAGATTGCGGACACTGACTTCTTCGGCGCCCCGACGGCGCCAGCATCGGACTCGCCAAGCGACCGTTTACTCGCCCTGCTGGGACGCACTTCACCACCGTCCAGCTAAGAGACACGTTTCTCGCGGGATATGGCCTCGCTCGTGATCGACATCGGTCGGCTCGAAGTTGACCCGGAGTTCAGCCGGCAAGGTTGTGGCCGCCAACTCGTTCGTGCCGTGCCGTTAGCCAGCTCAACAGTTGTGTCCACAGGGCGCGAACAACCCAGCGAAACCTCATCTGTGAGCATCAGACCGCGCTCTGCGCGTCCTGATGCTCACGGATCCAGGTCGTAGATGTGTTGGTTTATTCTTCTTCGGCCGACGGGCTTTCTTCTGCAGCGTCTTCGGCGTTGTCGTCGTCGGCCACAGGTGCTTCTACTTCAGCAGGAGCTTGGGCCTCGGCGGGTGTTTCAGCAGCCTCAGTAGCCTCGGCGGGTGCTTCGGCTACGTCTGCTTCGGCGGCTGCTTCTGCTTCTTTAGCAGCTTCTTCGGCCCGAGCCTCGGCCGCTGCTGCAGCTGCCTCGTTGGCAGCGATTTCTTCTGCCGGGTCCGGGGCGACCGCCTGGGACATCGAGAGGTCGACGGTGCGACGCTTCTTGTCGACCTTCAGGACCTTGACCCAGACCTTCTCACTAGGCATCACGATCTCTTCAGGAGCAAACACTCGGTATTCGGCCATTTCGGAGACGTGGACGAGACCCTCGACGCCAGACGGCAGTGCGACAAATGCACCGAAGTCGGCTAGGCGAGTCACGGTTGCTTCGAAGCGTTCACCCTTGCGGATGGAGCGAAGCGGATCGTTCTCGGTGCGCATAGTCAGGCCGAGGCGGTTACGCGACGGCTGGACCTTCAGCACCTTGACCTCGACCTCTTGGCCGACTTTGAGCTCACGCTGCGGATCACGAGCTCGGCTCCAGCCGATCTCAGACTTGTGGACTAGACCGCGGACATCAGCGACATCGACGAAGGCGCCGAAGTCGGTGATCTGAGCGACCTTGCCGGTCATTGTCTGACCGACTTTGATGCCACTGAGAGCGGTCTTGGCTTGTTGGCGCTGCGATGCGCGCATAGCGGCCTTGCGGCTTACGATGAGTCGAGCCTTCGTGCGGTCGGCTTCGATCACTCGTACCGCAAAGGTCTGGCCGATCAACGGCTTCAGGTCGTTCACCGTGTGTACATCGACAAGTGATGCCGGCATGAACGCACGTACACCGTTGACATCAAGCGAAAGGCCGCCCTTGACCGTCTCGGTCACGGTTGCCTGCAGATCGCCTTTGTCTTTGGCAGCGCCTTCGGCAGCTTCCCAACCACGCTTCTGCTGGGCCCAGAGGCGGCTGAGCGTGATGCGTTTCTTGAGGTCGGCACGGGCAAGCACTGCTGCTTCGACGGTGTCGCCAACCGCGAGCACGGTGGTGAGGTCGACTTGTTTTTCAGATGACCAGTGGCGGTCGCCAACAACGCCAATCTTGCCATCACCTAGATCGACCTCTGCTTCTCGTTTGGCTACGGTAAGAACCGTGCCGGTGATGATCTCGCCGCTGTCGAAACCACCAAGATTTGGTGGGCCGAGGACTACGCCGTCCTCAGGCAATCCCAGCCCTGCATCGGGGTCGACGTCATCGACAGGTTCACCATCAACGGAACCAGGAGCGTGTGCCTCGGCGGCTGGTGTTTCTTCGGCTGCTGGCGCCTCGGCTGCGGGTGCCTCTTCGGCTGCGGGTGCCTCTTCGGCTGCGGGTGCAGGTTCGGCTGCTGCCTCTTCGGCTGCTGGCGCCTCGGGTGCGGGTACCTCTTCGGCAGCGGGTGCAGGTTCGGCTGCTGTTGCCTCTTCGGCTGCGGGTGCCTCGGCTGCGGGTGTCTCCTCGGCTGCTGGTGCAGGTTCGGCGGCTGCCTCTTCGGCTGCGGGTGCCTCGGCTGCGGGTGCAGGTTCGGCGGCTGGTGCTTCGGCCGCAGGCGTAGGTTCAGTGGCTGCTTCGGCTGCTGCTGCAACCTCGTCGGCCTCGGTCGGTTCTGGAGTGTCTGAAGTAGTCATAAGAGATGCGGCCTTCTCGCCGCTGGTGGAGTGCAGCGGTAGTCGCTGTATCCGTGGTCTTGTTGGCTTCGGCGATGCACCGGTTGGTGCAACGTGTATCTGGGGACACCAATGGTGCCATGAGATCTCGCTTTCGCGAAACCTGTTTCGCTAGACGATATCCCGCTCGTTGAAACAGCACATATCGCTGACCCCATCTGGGTGCACACCCAACATGGCGGACGACCCGGTTTGAACTATCGGAGTGGGCAGTTGAACCATGGCGTCTGCCTCATGGTTCGAGTACTCGCTTGGCCCGAAGGCCCACTTATCATCGCGAGATACGGCGACAGCATGGGACAGCCATCTGGTGCTGGGCCCTGGCTCCACATTGAACGAGGTCGGCACCGTGACCTCGATAGTGGTGCCGACTGCTCAAACAGGCGACCAACAACTCGTGCCCAAGTAGGGGACAAGAATTGACTAGTTGCCAGCCAGTGCTTCGACAATGGGCGCAAAGTGTTCCATGTCAGCACCGTTGATAGACACAAAACTGACTCCCCACCGTTCCCGCCACCGCTGAACCTCGTCGATGCACTGCTGGACGGTGCCCACGAGTGCGTGTGGCGAAGCAAGTGCGTCTTCGGGACTGATCCCAAGAAGCGGGGCCATTTCCGCAGCAACTTGCTCGCGGCTGTCGGTGATCAGAGCCAGGTGGATGCGGGTTTGCAGTTCGATGGAGTCGAAGCGGTCACCCGCTCCATCACGAATCCATGTCAATTTCTCGTCGGTCTTTTCCGCGGTGGCAGTGCGTCCTGCTCGTTCGTCGATGACGCCGGCGGTTAACCCAGGATTGATGCCGACAATGTCGGCCTTTTCGCCTGCCAGGGTCAGCATTTTCTGTTTGCCGCCTGCCAACATGAGCGGAATCCCGCCGGGTTGCAACGGTAATGGTGCGGCGAGTGGCCCCGCGATGTCGTAGAACTCGCCGCTGTCGGGCACTTCGGTCCCGTTCAACAGCGCCCGTAAGATGTCAACCGACTCTGATAGACGCCGGATTCGGGTTCCAGGGGTGTCATAACCAATACCGGCCTGCTCGTAGTCAGTGAGCATCCACCCCGCTCCGATGCCAAAATCGAGTCGACCACCAGAGAGAACGTCGAGGCTCGCGAGTTCCTTGGCCAAAACCAGCGGCTCTCGATAGTCGTTGGCCAACACGAGCGGGAGCACCCGCAGAGTGGTCGTGGCCATGGCCGCGGCCGTCAACCCAATCAGCGGCGCAGGCTGGTTGTCGAAGTGGTCGGGGAGCGTGACCGCTGAGTACCCGAGTTCCTCGGCTCGTCGCGCATTGGTCACCAGGTCGGCCGTGTCGAGTCCACCAAGTGAAGCGCTGAACCTAAAGGGATGAGTCATACGCGAACTGTATTGGGGCTTGCGACCATGCCCTGGCAATTTCATGCCCTGGCAATTTCAGAACACCGGCAATTTCAGGGTTCAGGCTGACATAAAGTTGAAGACTTCAGCCAGGGTTAACTGAGCGAGAGTAACGCGTTCTCGATCAGGTAACGGAACGCCACCATCCCCGGCCCCTGCAAATGGGTGCCGTCGTCGATGAAATATTCCGGATGGGGCGTCGACGCTGTGTACCAATCGATTAGCCGGGCGTTTTCGGCATACCGATTGACATTGCGGACCAACATCGCGTTGACCTCGCTTTCCCAGACGACGGGAGCATGCACGTTTACGAACAACACGAGCCGGGTGCCAGCAAGCGAGTTCATCACGCCATCAAACATCAGTGTCGTGAAGCTGCCGTTGTTCCCGAGCTGGATGACGACGACATCGTTGGCGAGACCCTGCGCGCGCATGGCCCGAATTTCTGCTTCGAGCTCCCACCATTGGCGGCCGATGCGACCATCGACCGTGACCTGGGGAGCGATTCGATACAGCTGGCTCTGTGCACCCTCGACCACTGAGTCGCCCACAATGTGGATCTGGGATGCAGTGATGTCGAACGGGGCACTAAGCGGCGGCGGCGGTGGTAACGGCGGCTGGGTCGGGGTAGGCACCGGTGTCGGCTGGATGAGTTCGAGCGGGTCGAAGTCACCGGCGATGAGTGCGGCGGCCCGGGCGGAAACCGTCGGCGTGGGCACTGGTGCTGGTGCTTGTGTTGGTGCTGGTGTGATTACAGGGGTCGTCACCGCAGCGGGCGTAGATAGATCGACACCACGAGCGGTGTTGGTGACGTCGATTTTGGCGGCTACCAGAGTGACGGGTGAGCGATCGATCGTAGGGATTGCGACGGCCACGGCGGTTGTCGCCATGATGAGCCCGAGGGCGCCTGCTGTGGCGAGCCGGATGCCCCGCGGAGTGCGGGTTGTCGCCAACGCGCTGCTCCAGAACCGGCGTTCGCGGATCGGCAACTCGAGAAGCCGGTACGACAGTTCGACAAGACCCATGGTGATTGCGAGCCGGATGAGTAGCAGCGGGTAACCGTCGATATCGACATCGACGCGCGGTCGGGTGAGTTGAAACACGGGCCAATGCCACAAGTAGATGCCGTAGGACCGCATGCCGATCCATCGCATGACCGGGTTGCCGAGCACCGACCCGAGTCGGCTGTTGGGCACAGACACAGCTGCCATTACGATGGCCGTTGAGACGGACAAGGCCAAGAATCCGCCGTGATACAGCCGGGTATAGGCGGCCCACTCGATAACCCGGTCGGTGAACGAGTAATTCATCAGCACGATGAGTGCGAGTGCTGCCGCACCGGTGGCATCGACAAGCCAAGAGCCGATGCCTGTCGACCTCCACCTGGTTTCGTTTGCCGCGGGCTGCCAGACCAAAGCGAGAGCGGATCCCAGCAGAAGTGCGGCAGCGCGGGCGTCGGTGCGGAAGTAGACGCCGGTGACATCGCCGTATTGGTCAATGCCGTCGAAGAGCCACCACAACAACGCGGTCGATGCCGCCACGCCAACGAGGGTGAAGGCCAACAGCGCTCGTCGTCCGCCATAACGAAGCCCAACCAGAACTACCAGCGGCCAGACAAGGTAGAACTGCTCCTCGATAGCGAGTGACCACAAATGGCGGAACAACGACGGCCGACTCACGGCTTCGAAGTAGGACTCGTCGGTTGCGATCAGCTGCCAGTTGCTGACGTAGAAAAGCGCACCAAAGATTTCGGTCCGAACCTTGTCGAACGCATCGGTCGCAAAAAGCGCAGCGAGCGCAATCGTGCCTAGCAAGAAGAGGTACAGCGCAGGCAAAAGTCGTCGGGCTCGACGAATCCAGAAACCTTGTAGGTCGATGCGTTCAGTGGCTTGTTGTTCACGAACTAACAGTGCAGTGATGAGGAAGCCAGAGATGACAAAGAACATCTCGACGCCCAGGAACCCACCCTGAGGTTTGAGGAATGCTGGGATGCCGGTCAGGTCTTGACCGTGGTAGAGCAGCACCGCAACCACGGCAATGGCGCGCAACCCATCGAGCCCGGGTATGTACGGCAAAAGGGGCCGGCTGGTGCGATGTGTGTGAAGGCGGGATTGTGTTGACACGTAACGACGCTGGTTGGTCTCAGTGCGGAAGGAATCGGCGGGAAACGTTGCCGTTTTGGCGACGCTCCAGCGACCACACTACGTCGCTAAATGCGACATGCTGAGTCAGGCCAGAGCTGGAATGGAATCGGCACACAACTGTCGCTCAAGGCATCGACGGGGGTGTTGTGGCGCCTGTTCTCGTAGGTCGTATTTGTTGCGTGCGGGGCTAAGGAGCAACGAATATTTTCGACTGGGCGATTTCCACATCGGATTGCCCGATGAATGTCAGCGGGTCGTTCTATGTTGGGACGATGACCGACCAACTCGCCGATTTCGATCGGCGATCCATGAGCTTCGGTAGCTCCACCTACGACGTATATGTTGCTGGTTTGGGTCCTGCGGTTGTGGTGTTTCCTGAGATTCCTGGTGTCACGCCAGAGGTCGCTGATTTCTCACGCCGGGTGATCGCTGCTGGCTTCACGGTGTACCTGGCGTCCCTTTTTGGTGAACCAGGCAAACCGTTCTCGAACGGCTACGCCGCTCGCACCATTGCCAGGCAGTGCGTGCGCCGCGAGTTCCTGGCCTTCGCCCGAAACAAGCGTGCTCCCATCACTGACTGGATGAGCGAGCTAGTCACCCATGCCCATGCCGAGGCAGGGGGAACGGGCGTGGGGGTCGTCGGTATGTGTTTCACCGGCAACTTCGCGCTTGGCCTGGCTGTTGACCCTGCGGTGCTCGTGCCGGTGATGAGCCAGCCGAGCATGCCGTTCGCCGTCAGCAAGAAGCACCGCTCCGATCTGCACGTAGCGCCCGATGATCTGGTCACGATTAAGAAACGAACGGTCGACGAAGAGTTATGCGTTATCGGTCTGCGGTTCACCGCTGACCCGCTGGTGCCGAGTGAACGTTTCGAACGGCTCCGTCAGGAATTTGGCGATGCGTTCATCGGCGTCGAGATCGACTCGTCCAAGGACAACCACTTCGGCTTCGAGAAACGGGCACACTCGGTGCTCACCACCGAATACAAACCCGATCCAGATCATCCGACGAACCAAGCGATGGAGCTCGTGCTCGACCACTTCCGCCAGAAACTGTTGCCATGAGCATTGAAATCCTCGACGGGCTGAACCCCGATCAAGAAGAAGCGGTGTTACACAACAGCGGCCCGCTGCTGGTCGTAGCGGGCGCTGGATCGGGCAAAACCCGCGTACTGACCCACCGGATTGCCCGGCTGATTCAGGAAGAAGGTGTGTCGCCGTTTGCGATCTTGGCGATCACCTTTACCAACAAGGCCGCAACCGAAATGCGCAGCCGGGTCGAAGGCCTGGTCGGGCCGGTCGCCCAACGAATGTGGGTGTCGACCTTCCACTCGGCGTGTGTGCGCATCCTGCGCCGCGAAGCCAAAGCCATTGGGTACCCGTCGTCGTTCACGATCTATGACCATGCCGACGCGGTCCGCCTGACCAGCTACGTGTTGCGGGACTTGAACATCGACTCCAAACGCAATCCGCCACGTTCGGTGCACTCGTCGATCAGCGCGGCGAAGAACGAGGGCCTGACCGCAGCCGAATTCCTAGCGGCTGCTGATTCCACCCATGAACGTCGTATCGGCGAGGTATTCGTCGAGTACCAGCGCCGGCTCAAGGCTGCCGGCGCCATGGATTTCGATGACCTGCTGAGCGTCACCGTGCAGCTGTTCAAGAGTAACCCTGATGTGCTCGAGACCTGGCAGCGCCGCTTTGAATACATTTTGGTCGACGAGTACCAGGACACGAACCCGGTACAGAATGAACTCGTTCTGTTGTTGGCGAGTGCTGCCGGCAATGTCTGTGTGGTCGGTGATGCCGATCAGTCGATCTATCGGTTCCGCAAGGCCGATATTCGCAATATCCTCGAGTTTGAAAATGCTTTCCCCCAAGCAACCACGGTCGTGCTTGAGCAGAACTACCGCTCGACACAGAACATCCTCGACGCTGCCAATGCGGTTATCGATAACAACCCAGGTCGACCAGCGAAACAGCTGTGGACCGAGCAGGGACCGGGCGAGAAGATCGTTCGCTACCACGCCGAAGACGAAACCGACGAGGCCACCTGGGTAGCGAATCGGCTGTCGCTACTGCATAGCCGTGAACACTATCGGTGGGGCGAGATGGCGATCTTCTATCGCACCAATGCCCAATCACGAGTGATTGAAGAACGGCTGATGCGTAATGGCATCCCGTACAAGGTCATCGGCGGCACCCGGTTCTACGATCGCAAAGAGATCAAGGACGCCATGGCCTATCTCAAGGCCGTGATCAATCCAACCGACGAGGTAAGCGTCAAACGAGTGCTGAACACACCCCGTCGCGGCGTTGGTGATGGTTCGATCGCCAAGCTCGACCTGTGGGCAGCCCAACACGGACTGACCTTTATCGATGCGCTCAGGGTCGCTCCCGAAGCCGGTGTTTCCGGCAAGGCCATTACCGGTATCTACAAGTTCTTGGATCTACTCGGCAAGGCCGAAGATCAGCTGAAAGAAGGCCCTGCCGAGGTACTCGACTACATCCTCGATGTGTCTGGATACCGGGCAGCACTCGAAGCCGAACGCAGCGTCGAGTCCGATGGTCGCCTCGAGAACCTGGGCGAACTGCTCGGTGCGGCGCAAGACTTTGGCGACGTCAACGAGTTCCTGGAGCAGGTCGCACTGGTTGCTGACACAGATCAGCTCGAAGAAGAGGAGGACGCGTCGGTCATCATGATGACCTTGCACTCTGCCAAGGGTCTTGAATATCCGGTGGTCTTCGTGATCGGTATGGAAGACGGCATATTCCCTCACATGCGCAGTATCGGCGATCCCGAAGAGCTCGAAGAAGAGCGGCGCCTAGCGTATGTGGGTATCACTCGAGCCGAACAGCGGCTGCACGTAACCCACGCTGCATCTCGCAATCTTTATGGCTCGAATCAGTACAACCCGCCCAGTCGTTTCCTCGACGAGATCCCTACCGAACTCGTTGACGAAGAAGAGTCGACTGCATCGACCCGCCGCAGTAGCTCTCGCCGTGGCCAGGACCGATGGGACTTAACACGCGAGTGGAAGGTCGACCAGGCCATGCGTGCCGGTGATCGCCGTGAGTCGCTTGGTACCGGCATTGCTGCCCCGGCCCAGGCAGGGCGCAAGACCACAGGGGCCCACGAGATCGGACTCAAAGTCGGCGACGATGTTCAACACTCGACCTGGGGCGAGGGTGTCATCATCTTGATCGAAGGCCAAGGCGAAAAGGCCGAAGCTGTTGTGCGCTTTCCGTCTGTTGGCGAGAAGCGGGTGTTGCTGTCGTGGACACCACTTGAGAAGATGGGCTAGTGGTGGACGCAGAGTCAAAAGAGCTTGTGTACGTCGCTGGTCCTCTGTTCGACGAAGGCGAGCGGTGGTGGGTCGAGCAGGTCGAGGCCACGGTCGCAGCAGTTGGTTTCTCGACCTTCCTACCGCACCGTGATAACCCACCGAAGACAGCTGACACGGTGGGTGAGATATTTGCCAACAATGTTGCTGGCATTGACCGAGCCTCGATCGTGGTTGCCAGCCTCAACGGAGTCACTACCGACGACGGCACGGCATGGGAGCTGGGATATGCATTTGCGTCGAACACCTACATCATTGGCCTGCATACGGACTGGCGTCGACGCTTCGATGATGAAGTCGTGAACCTCATGCTCGAAAGGTCGTGCGACGCCATGATGCATTCACTCGATGAGCTCACCACTCATCTCACTCGTTGGGCGCCGTCACCCGAATAGTTACTGTGCCTCTGCCTGCGCTCGCTTCTGGGATCAGACCTTCGGTGCAACGTTCGTAGCGGATGTTGCTACGTCGAAGGGTCGGCGTTGCCAAGTTCGATGAACGCCTGGCGCAAACGAGTGCCAAAGCTCTCCTCGCCGACTCGCAGCCAAGAACGAGGGTCGTACTTCTTCTTGTTGGGTGCATCGGGCCCCTCGGGATTACCGATCTGGCCTTGGAGGTAGTCGTGGTTTTTGGCTTCGTATCCTCGGATGCCATCCCAGAACGCCCATTGCAGATCGGTGTCGATGTTCATCTTCACCACGCCATAGGAGATGGCCTCGGCGATTTCGGTGGCCGAGGAACCAGAGCCGCCATGGAAGACGAAGTCGACCGGGTTCTGGCCGGTGCTGTGTTTGTCCTGGATATACGTCTGTGAGTCGCGCAGGATCGTTGGTGTCAGTTGGACATTGCCGGGTTTGTACACGCCGTGGACGTTGCCAAACGCAGCAGCCACGGTGAAGCGGTCGCTGACCTGGGAAAGTCGCTCATAGGCATAGGCGACCTCTTCGGGTTTCGAATACAGATCTTCGGGTTGGACGTCGGAGTTGTCGACACCGTCTTCTTCACCACCGGTGATTCCGAGCTCGATCTCAAGGGTCATCCCAAGCGGCTCCATGCGCTTCAGATACTCGACGCAGATATCGATGTTTTCTTCGATCGGTTCTTCGGATAGATCCAGCATGTGGGAACTGAACAGCGGCTCACCGTGAGCGGCGAAGTAGTCCTCGCTGGCATCGAGCAGGCCATCGATCCAGGGAAGAAGCTTCTTGGCCGCATGGTCGGTGTGCAACATAACGTTGGTGCCATAATGCGGAGCCATGGTGCGGACATGGAGTGCGCCGGCGATTGAACCGGCGATCGAGGCTTCGATACCCGAACCGACTCCTTTACCGGCGATGAAGGCGCCACCTCCGTTCGAGAACTGGATGATTGCTGGCGCGCCCAGGGCCGATGCAGTTTCCATCACGGCATTCATGCTGCTGGAGCCAATGCAGTTTGCTGCCGGGAGGGCGAAGCCCTTCTGCTTGGCCAACGCGAACGTCTGTTGTACCCGGTCGCCTGTAAGGACACCTGTCGGAAGATCCATTGATTCCATCTCCCCAGGTTATGCGGTCCGATGTTCTGTGCCCTGAGTGCGAGTCGAGTTGCAGCGCCTGTCCAGCAGGGAGTGCGGAGACAGACTACGTTCAGCACTGCATGACTGATACCTCAAAGCAGGTCAAAGAAGCGCTTCTCGAAGCGGTGGTTGAACTGGCGGAGCGGCGCCAACAGGGCAACGCCGCATCGATCGCAGGCGAGCTTGTGCGCCACTACTTCTCGCGCACAGCGCCCCAAGACTTGGCCGGCAAAGACCCGATCGATTTATACGCAGGGACCATTCGGCACCTGCAACTTGCCGAACGCCGGTCTACCAATGAAACCCTGGTGCAGATCTACAACCCGAACAGCGACGAAGATGGTTGGAGTAGCAGCCATACCGTGATCGACATCGTCGGCGAAGACATGCCCTTCATCGTCGACTCGGTGCTGTCCCTGTTCGAGCGGCTTGGCCATCAGGTGCACTTGTTGGTCCACCCTCTGTTTGACATCAAACGTTCCGATACCGGGGAGATCCGGTCGATCGAGATGCCGCGACCGTCTTCGAAGAACGTCGAGTCGACGGTGCATGTCGAGATCGACCGTTTGACGGGATCGGCCACACTTGAAGATCTTGAGAACCAGTTGTACTCGGTGCTCGCCGACGTCCGCAGCACCGTCGAGGACTGGCGGGCGATGCGATCGCGCGCACTCGAAATTGCCAACGAGCTCGAAGAGTGGGAGGCCGAAGCAGTAGCCGGTACTCCTCGGTTTGTGGCCAGCATCGATGGACAGCCTCTCGAGGTGGCCGAACTGCTTCGGTGGATGGAAGCCGGCTCGTTCGTCTTTGTCGGATATCGGGAGTACGACTTCATCGATGATGAAGAACACCCGCGCGTCGTCTCCCGTCCTCACACCGGTCTGGGAACGTTGCGTCAAGGAAAGGTCGCCGAGCGCAGCCTGGGTGATCTCCCACCAGAAACCGCTGCTCAATCCCGTAAGCCGAACATCCTGAATCTCACCAAGGCAAACAATGTGTCGACCGTGCACCGCCCGGTGCCGCTCGACTATGTGGGCATCAAAGAGATCGATATCCACGGCAAGGTCTCCGGTGAGCGCCGATTTATAGGGCTTTTCACTTCAAGCGTGTATTCAGGACGGGTCGAGGACATCCCAGGGGTGCGAGTCAAGGTCAAAGCGGTGCTCGA
>Ga0206130_10006029_pt1 | contig 14080 bp, 9 predicted proteins | sample Helgoland_Spring_9_FD_148637 | JGI IMG/M metagenome (GOLD analysis project Ga0206130, IMG submission 148637) | Pelagic subsurface seawater microbial communities from Kabeltonne, Helgoland, North Sea - Helgoland_Spring_Bloom_20160512_1 | ecosystem: Environmental > Aquatic > Marine > Epipelagic ... | reverse complement strand
CGATCGATAAAGAATCATTGATGAGTTCTACCGCGACAGCCCTCAATGGGAATGACATTTTGGAAGAAGAAACCGAGGCTTTAGTGCGGTCGACAACCAGTTTGTTTGAGCAGTATGTGAATCTCAGTAAGAAAATACCACCTGAAGTGATTGCAACTGTTAGTGGCATAGAGGATGCGAATAGGCTAGCCGACACGATTGCATCTCATATGACGCTTTCTCTTGAGCAAAAGCAGGAAGTGCTAGAGATTGGGGATCTGACTTTAAGGCTTGAGCATCTCATGAGCTTGATGGAGGCAGAGATTGATCTATTCCAGATTGAGCAACGGATTCGTGGGCGCGTTAAAAAGCAAATGGAGAAAAGCCAACGTGAGTATTACCTAAACGAACAGATGAAGGCTATTCAGAAGGAACTGGGAGACCTAGATGAGGGTTTGTCTGAATTGGATCAGCTCGAGAATAAAATTAAGGGTGCTGGTATGCCTAAAGGCGCCTTGGAGAAGGCGCAGTCTGAATTGGGTAAGTTAAAAATGATGTCGCCGATGTCCGCAGAGGCTTCAGTACTCAGGAATTATATCGATTGGATGATTAGCGTTCCTTGGAAAAAACGTACGCGTGTGAAGCATGATCTTGTCAATGCAGAGAATACCCTCAACGAGGATCACCACGGACTTGATGAAGTCAAAGAACGAATCCTTGAGTTTCTTGCAGTACAAAAGCGAGTAAAAACCCTGAAGGGGCCTGTACTTTGCCTAGTAGGCCCTCCGGGCGTTGGTAAAACGTCTTTAGGAGAGTCTATAGCGCGCGCTACTGGACGAAAGTTTATTCGGATGAGTCTTGGCGGCGTTCGTGACGAAGCTGAAATAAGGGGACATCGTCGTACTTACATTGGTTCCCTACCTGGGAAGCTGATTCAGAAGCTCTCCAAAGTAGGTGCTAAAAATCCGCTATTTTTACTCGATGAAATTGATAAGATGGGTATGGATCAACGAGGAGACCCAGCGTCGGCACTATTAGAAGTGTTAGATCCAGAACAAAACCACACTTTTAATGATCACTACCTGGAGGTTGATTACGATCTTTCTGAGGTGATGTTTATCTGTACAGCAAACTCGATGAATATTCCTGGTCCTTTATTGGATCGTATGGAAGTGATTCGAATTCCTGGATATACCGAAGGTGAAAAGGTAAAGATTGCAGAAAAGTATTTAGTGCCTAAACAGCTAAAGACTAATGGTTTAAAGCCTGCTGAGTTGACTATTAGTGAAGACGCCATAAAGGATACTATTCGTTATTACACCAGGGAGGCGGGCGTGAGAGGGCTTGAGCGAGACATCGCGAAGATCTGCCGCAAAACAGTGACTAAACATGTTCGTTTTAACGAGACTAATGCCGAATATATTGGGTCTGGCGAGCTAGAAGATGCGTTGGGTGTGCGTAAGTTCGACTATGGCCGAGCTGAAGCTGAGAATCAAATTGGTCAGGTTACCGGTTTAGCGTGGACTCAAGTGGGTGGAGAATTACTTACTATAGAGACATCAGCAATTCCGGGTTCGGGGAAGGTTATCAAGACTGGATCCCTTGGTGATGTAATGCAGGAGTCGATTCAAGCTGCGTTAACGGTGGTTCGCAGTAGAGCGCAACTATTGGGGATCCGCCGGGACTTTTACCAAGAAAATGATCTGCATATTCATGTGCCTGAAGGTGCGACGCCTAAAGATGGGCCGTCTGCCGGCGTGGGTATGTGTACAGCCCTGGTATCGGTTCTCACCAACATTGCGGTCAAGGCCGATGTTGCTATGACGGGTGAAATAACCTTGCGTGGCCAGGTATTAAAGATTGGAGGATTAAAGGAAAAGCTTCTTGCTGCTCATCGCGGAGGTATAAAAACTGTAATTATTCCCCACGATAACGCCAGTGATTTGAAAGAAATTCCTGACAACATCAAAGCGGATTTAAATATATGTCCTGTTCAGTGGATAGATGAGGTCTTGACTATTGCTTTAGACGAAAAACCACAGCCCCTTAGCCAATCAGATTTTGTTAAGGCTAGTTCCTCTAAATCTGACTCAGAAGGCAATCAGAGGCCCAGTACGCACTAGGTTCCAACTATTTTGGTCTATTTTAAAGAGACTGCTTGACCGCATGCGGCCGCTATTGGTATAAAGGGTCTAGGGACTGCATGTTTACTTGAAATTGGTGAGATCAAAGGGATTCGATGCGCCTTTAACGTATTTAAATTACTTTCAAATAAAAAAGGGGAATACCGTGAATAAATCTGATTTGATTGATGCTATCGCTGCAGGCGCAGACATTTCTAAAGCTTCTGCTGGACGCGCACTAGATTCTGCAATCGAAGGAATCACTGGCGCATTAAAAAATGGTGACCAGGTGTCTTTAGTTGGTTTTGGAACATACTCAGTTAAGCATCGCGCAGCGCGTGCTGGACGTAATCCTCAAACTGGTGCTGAAATCCAGATTAAGGCTGCTAATGTTCCTAGCTTCAAAGCTGGTAAGGCATTGAAAGACGCAGTAAATTAATAATTGCCTGGGGAATCCTTACGGATTTTCTCGGACTTTAGAGGCGCATCTTTGATGCGCCTTTTTTACAATTAGGGAAGGTAGAATGTTAGATAGTTTTAGAACCAATATGAAAGGCTTTGCGCTCGGTATTACAATTGTGATCGGTGCTATATTCGTGTTGTCTGGTACCGGTACAGCATTGCTTAGCGGGAGCGGAGCTGATGCTGCTTTGGTTGTTAATGGAGCAACGATTACTGAATTAGAGGTAGCACGCGCTATTTCCTCACAGAAACAAAGAATTTTGAATGAAAATGCTGGTCTGGACGCGTCCTTGCTTGATGATGAGTTGATTCGCCCCAGTGTGGTAGAGCAGCTAATAGGCAGAGAACTTTTGTCGCAGGCGTCTCAGCGCCAAAGAATGAGTATGTCTGAGCAGACAATTAATGAATATATTGTTAATAATGAGGCATTCCAGTCTGACGGTAGCTTTGATCAAGATAGATATCGATTTGCTCTCCAGCAGCAGGGTTATACCAGTGCTAGTTTTAAGGAAATGCTCGTTAATGATATGACTGTCCAGCAACTTGTAATGGGTATTACAGGTACTGGTTTTGTTACAGAACTTGAATTGTCGGCTTTAGCTGCCGTCACTGAACAGAAACGAGATTTTTATTATCTTACTCTCCCAGTTGCGCCGATCGAGGCCTCGATTGTCCTCACGGAGGAGCAAATAACTCAGTATTATCAGGAAAATCTATCTTCTTATGAAACTGAAGCTCAAGTAATAGTCGACTACATAGAGTTGAGCCCGGCAAAACTTGCCGATTCAGCATTAGTATCGAGTGATCAAATTTTGGTGCGCTTTGAAGAGGAACTTACTACGTTGGATTTGGCTGAATCTCGTCAGGTCGCACACATCTTATTGGAAGATCCTAGTGATGATTTAATCGCCGAAATCCAGGGTAAAATTGTGGCTGGAGGTCTATTTGGTGAGTTAGCCAGAGAGTATTCTGACGACTTTGCATCTGCAGAGACCGGTGGAGATCTTGGTTATACCTCCGGGGATACCTTTCCTGAGGCATTTGAGACTGCATTGGCAGCGCTTGAGTTGGGCGAGGTTTCTAGTCCTGTCACTACGGACGCAGGTGTCCACTTCCTAAAGTTGATGGATATCCAGCAGGACACTTATGTGCTGGCAGACGAATCTTCTCGGATAGAGCGTGAACTGATGAGAGAAGCAACTACCGACCAGCTTATTGCTAAGGTAGAGCTTCTTAAAGAGCTAAGTTACAACGCAGAGTCACTTAAAGAAGTTTCTGAAGATGTAGGTTTAGAGCTTAAAACCTCAGGAGCATTCTCTCGGTCTGGTGGGCAGGGCATTACGGGTCTTGCCAAAGTAAGTGCTGCAGCCTTTAGTTCTGAGGTAGTTGAGGACAAGTATGCTAGTGAAGTTATTGATCTAGGCGATGATCGATATGTTGTTTTGAAACTTAATCAATTTATTAGCGAGCGTCAGAAAGAACTTTCTGAAGTTAGAAGTTCTGTGGTGTCGGCCCTTACCGCTAGTGAGTCAGCGAGAATGCTCGCGGAGAAAGGCGCGGTGTTACTTGCCGAGATAGTCGCTGGAAGTTCTGTTGAAAGGGTTGCTAAAGACAGGGGTCTTGCCTGGCAGGTCGGTAATTCTGTAAATCGTCGCGGTACGGATGTTAATGCTGAGGTTAGATCAAGAGTGTTTGCCTTCCCGATTCCTGCTTCAGAGAGTGTGATTGATGGGTTTTACATGAGTAATGGCGACTATGTAGTGGCAGAGTTGACGAAAGTCGTTTCGGGCGATCTTGGTGCGTTAGGTAAAGAAGCCAGAGGATCTCTAGCCGCAGCTACTCTATCAATAAAGGCTGGTCGAGATGTCTTAGCCTACCAGGAAACGCTGAGAGAGAAGGCTGATGTTGTGCAGTAAATTGGTGGTTTGATATGCAAAATAAAGGCGGGTAATCCGCCTTTATTTTTGTCTATGATAAAAGATTAAATATTTCTTGGGTTAATATATAGCGTCAAACGTTGGCCTGGCTGCAGGTAACTTTTCTTGTTTATACCGTTCCAATTGGTGATATCAGCAATGGATAGTGCAAAGTTTTTCGCAATATTGTAGAGAGAGTCCCCACGTCGCACTTTATAAGAAATCTTTCTTAATGACACAGCCTTGCTTGCTTGATTAGGTGAGCGTATTTCAAGTACTTGACCAATTTTAATAAGTTCCCCTCCGAGAGCATTCAGCATCCGCAGCTCCTTAACAGAACTACTATACTTTTTTGCCAGCGATGATAGAGAATCCCCAGAAACAACTTCGTGACGCGTTAATTGATATCTACCGGTTGTATCTGACGCAGCGACCTCGGAGTTGCTATTGGGTATGGTGAGTAACTGCCCTATACGAATCTGGTCACTGGTTAAGTTGTTACTGTTTTTAATCGTGTTAGTGTGAGAATTAAACCGAGCAGCAATTTGAGACAGAGAGTCGCCGTTCACAACAATATATTCTGTGTGTGGAATCCAGTTTTTTGGGTCGTTCGTTTTAAGAAATTCTAAGAACGAAGCTGACTTATCAGTAGGTATTAATAGGCGATAGGCACCCTGTGGTGGAGTTGTTGAGCGTCGATATCCTGCATTAAGTTGACTAAATAGCCAATAGTCTGCGTCAGTAATTTCCATCACTTTAGAAAGTGAAATCTGTTTTTCGATATGAACAATATCAAAGTAGGCTTGGTTTTTTACATCAGGAAGAGTTATGTTTAAAGACTCTGAATCTTGAATCACAGACGCTAATGCAAGTAGCTTTGGCACATAGCTACGAGTCTCTTTAGGCAATTTGAGATGCCAAAAGTCAGTCGGCTTTTCAAGTTTTATATTAGCTCTGATTGCTTTTCCAACTGTACCCTCCCCAGCGTTATAAGCAGCCAGTGCAAGTAACCAGTCATTATCAAAACGTTGATGTAGATAAGAGAGGTATGCAATGGCTGCATTGGTTGATGCAACAACATCTCTGCGTCCGTCATACCAACGATCTCGTTTTAAACCAAACCTGCGCGCTGTTGCTGGAATAAATTGCCATAGTCCCGCTGCATGACTGGGGCTGTAGGCATAAGCATCATAGGTGCTCTCTATTATGGGTAGTAAAACTAGCTCCAAAGGCAAACCAGCATCCGACAACTGTTCGGTGACATAGTGAATAAACGGGTTAGCTCGGTTGATAACAGTTGATATATACCGAGGGTGTTTAATGTACCAGTCACGCTGTTCCAATACACTGGCAGGGTAGTTTTCGACATTTAGTTGGTAACCGGCACAAATACGGTGCCAAAGGTCTACTTGCAGTTTGGTTGATTCGATATTTATGCCAGGTAAGATCGGCACCGTCGTAGTTGTGATGTCTTTTTGTAACTCTATGGCCTGATCAGCACTTTGCGGTAAAGTATCGGCCACTTGAAGCCGCTCAACGGGCGCTGCAGGCACATCTTTTTCTTCTATTGATAACGGTGTAGCTGTGCAGCCTGGCAGGGACAAAAGGAGCCATAGCGTAGTGCTGCAACAAATTAGTTCAGAGGCTGATTTCACAGAGATCTCATTGGGATTTTTAGGCGCTGAGTGTAGCGAGGTTATCGGCATTAGACAAACAATTAACCGATTACACCAAGCGTCACTAAAAATATCGATTATTGATGGGTATATGGACATTCAGTACATTGCAGTTCTAGTATGTAGTGCCATTGTAGTGGAAGCTACTACGGTGGTTTTTAGCTTGTTCAACCGTCATACTGTTGCTTTTAAAGGGCGTATAGTTACTTCGTCCACTAAGTCAATCTTGAGAATAAAAAACAAGTGTTGGAACGATTTTCAATAAAAGAGCTCGAATTCACTGCTGAACATCTCGCACGATGGGCTAAGAGTGATTTTGGGAGCTATGTTTTGGCTACCGAACGCGATCTTATCGCAGAAAAATATTCAGCGTTACCTGGGTATCGGTTTATGCATCTCGGACTAGCCACTGATACGCAGTCTGCCAATGAGTTTTCTCAGATACATAGGTTTAATTTTCAAACCCATACTCCGGACCGCAGTGCCGATGTCTCCGCGGTAGTTGATTTGAATGAGCTCCCTTTACCGTCAGATGTGGTTGATGTTGTCTTACTTCAACATATGCTTGAGTTTTCAGCATCCCCACAATCAGTACTTGCAGAGGTATGCCGAGTAATAGCGCCGGGCGGGCATCTTGTAGTCTGTGCTTTAGATCCATTTGGACCTATGGGGCTGGCTAAACTTCCTATGCAGCTATTGTCTAAAAGTCCTCAATATCGGTTTCATAGCCTTCGTGTGGGACGTCTAATAGATTGGTTAACGCTACTGAACTTTGAGGTAGACTCTACTCATCATGGCGCTCATCAGTGGCCTTTTGGATATAGAGCCGACCCATCTGTAATAGTAGGAAGCGATGAAAATTTTAAATTGGGGCGCAGGTGGGACCTCGGCTGTAAAAAAGTTGGGCTACCGTTGGGTAATTTTTATATGATCCATGCAGTCAAGCGAGTGAGCCGAGTTATTTCTAATTCATCGCGAAGCTGGAAGGCCGCTGCACGTGAGCGATTAACGGCATCTGCTAGTCAATCTGTGGGTTCAAAAAAAGTTATAGATAAAGGCTCTGCGGAGCATTAATTTTAGTCACAGAGATAAATAATGAGTAGTGTAGAGATTTTTACTGATGGCGCTTGTCGAGGTAATCCTGGGCCCGGGGGCTGGGGTGCTTTGCTGCGGTTTGGGGCAGAGGAAAAGGAACTTTTTGGTGGTGAACCTGAGACCACCAATAACCGGATGGAGCTGACTGCCGTTATTGAAGCCTTAGCCGCCTTAAAGCGACCTTGCGACGTTAAAGTAACATCCGACTCTACCTATGTTCTTAAAGGGATTCAGGAATGGATGCCAAATTGGAAAAAAAGAGGTTGGAAAACAGCCAGTAAAAAGCCGGTTAAAAATGTCGATCTATGGCAGAAACTCGATGCGTTGATCGGGGTGCATAGTATAGACTGGCAGTGGGTCAAAGGGCACAGCGGGCATAGAGAGAACGAGATTGCTGATGATTTAGCTAATCGAGGAATAGATGAGCTTTAGAGCCACCCATTAAAGCTTAATACCAATCACACTATATAGTAGACAAAGATGCGACAGATCGTTTTAGACACAGAGACTACCGGTTTAGAGACCTCCCAAGACCATCGAATTGTTGAGATTGGTTGTGTGGAAATGGTTAATCGTAAATTGACTGGCCGTCACTATCATCAATACATTAACCCTCAGCGCAAAGTAGATGAAGGGGCGATGGAGGTGCATGGTATTACTGATCAGTTTCTTGAGGATAAGCCTGTTTTTGCTGCTATCAACTCAGATTTTCTGCAATTTTTGGATGGCGCTGAATTGGTGATCCACAACGCACCTTTCGATGTTGGCTTTATTAATCATGAATTAAAAAAACTCAGTGGCAAACAGACACCTTTGGGTTCTAGTTGTAAAATCATAGACACACTTGCGCTTGCTCGGCAAAAACATCCTGGTCAAAAAAATAACCTTGATGCGCTATGTAAACGTTATGGCGTAGACAATTCACAACGCGACCTCCACGGTGCGCTATTGGATGCTGAAATCCTCGCAGACGTCTATTTGTTGATGACTGGCGGTCAAGTTAATTTAAATATTAATCAACAGTCCGATTCGGACACTGGTGAAATAAATACGGCTACGTCCATTAGGCGCTTGCCAAGTAATAGAGCGCCTCTAACTATTGTTCGGGCGAGTGCTGAGGAATTACTGTGCCATGAAGAGAAGCTCGCAGCCATTAAGAAGTCTAGTGGATTCTGTGTCTGGCAGGAGACAGCCGAGTAGCGCTTTTTATGTCTCATATCGATAGTTTTGATTCTACTAGTAATGCTCCCAACACGTCTGTTCAAATAGATCGGCTTACCCTAGAGTTGGTGCAGAGAGTCTTGAGTACTGATTTGTTCAGTTTGACTCGATCCTTGCGGACCTTTAATAGCTCTAGGTCAGAGTCCAAAGACAACTCAAAAAAATGGCTACAACTCTGTATAGCCGTGGCTAAATCCCAGGATGCTGCAAAGGCTAGGAGACTTAGGCTTCCATCAATTGAGTATCCTGATTTGCCCGTAAGTGCTCGTGCAGAGGAAATTAGGCTGCAAATAGAGAACAATCAGGTAGTCATTATTGCGGGCGAGACAGGGTCCGGTAAGACCACGCAGATACCCAAAATATGTTTACAGGCAGGACGTGGAGTCAGAGGCCTTATAGGGCATACACAGCCCCGCAGAATTGCCGCGCGCACAGTTGCGGAGAGAATCGCTCAAGAATTAAAGTCACCCTTGGGTGATGCGGTGGGTTATCAGGTTAGATTTTCAGACCAAACATCACCCAATAGTTTTATCAAACTGATGACTGATGGTATTTTATTAGCTGAGATTCAGCGCGATAGGTATTTAAGTAAATACGATACAATTATTATCGATGAAGCGCATGAACGCAGTCTCAATATTGATTTTCTTCTTGGGTACCTTAAAAGCTTATTGCTTAAGCGGCCTGAGCTAAAGCTGATCATCACTTCGGCAACCATTGATATCGAAAAATTCTCTACGCATTTTGATAAGGCACCGGTGATAGAGGTCTCGGGTCGAACATTTCCTGTAGAGATTATTTATAGTGGACCGGATATTGTCGAGAGAGACCGCAATCAAGCGATTGTCGATTGCTTAGAAGATATTGAGCAAAATCAAAAACCAGGTGATGTCTTGGTTTTTTTAAGTGGAGAGAGAGAAATTCGTGAGGCTAGTTTGGCACTTCGCCGAGCGCAACTGTCACACACTGAAATAGTTCCTCTTTACGCTCGTCTTAGTCTAGCGGAGCAGAGTAAAATCTTTTCTCCTCATAAGGGTCGCCGCGTCATTCTTAGTACTAATGTTGCCGAGACCTCGCTCACTGTTCCGGGTATTCGATACGTTATTGACACTGGTAGGGCGCGGGTGTCGCGCTATAGTTTTCGGACTAAGGTGCAAAGATTACCGATTGAGTCGATTTCTCAGGCCAGTGCAAACCAGAGAGCAGGGCGCTGCGGTCGAGTTGCTGATGGTGTTTGTTATCGGTTATATCAGGCAGAGGATTTTGAGGCTCGGCCAGCATTTACTGACCCAGAGATTGTGAGGACGAATTTAGGGTCGGTGATCTTGCAGATGCTTCATTTACGGATCGGCGATATTCGGGATTTTCCATTTATTGATCCTCCTGATAGTCGATTAATCAGTGACGGTTATAAACTGCTTGAAGAGCTACAGGCAGTTAATAGTGCAGGAAAGATGACTCCTTTAGGGAAAAAGCTGGTCTCATTGCCTGTTGATCCAAGACTAGGCAGAATGATTTTAGAATCAAGTAATAATGGCTCACTCAACGAATTAATTGTTATTGCCAGCGGTTTAAGTATCCAGGATCCCAGAGAGCGCCCAGGTGAAAAGCAGCAGGCAGCAGATCTAGCCCATAAACAATGGCAGGACAGCGAGTCCGATTTTATATCGCTACTCAACCTGTGGGCTCACTTTGAAGAAAAACGACAAAGTTTGTCAACTAATCAGTTCAGTAAGTATTGCAGGTCGCAGTTTGTTTCTTATCTACGTATGCGTGAATGGAGAGATCTTCATCGGCAGCTACACTCTGCGTGTAGAACGCTTAAACTTAAAGATAGTGAGAAGCCTGCTGAGTACGCGGCAATCCATCAATCTCTGCTGTCAGGTTTATTAGGGCAGGTCGGTATTCGCGAGGATAAATGGGAGTTCTTAGGAACCAGGAACCGTAAGTTTTTTGTCTTTCCGTCATCTGGCCTGAGTAAAAAACCACCAAAGTGGGTTATGGCGGGTTCTTTGATGGAGACGACTAAGCAGTATGCGCTAAATGTGGCCAAGATTGATCCTGAGTGGTTAGAATCACTGGCGTCACATTTAGTAAAAAAGAGTCATAGCGAACCTTTTTATCATCACAAATCTGGTCAAGTAATGGCCAAGGAGCGCCAGACGCTGTTTGGTTTGAGTATTGTTGAAGGCAAGCGAGTAGTCTATGGCAAGATAGCCCCGATTGATGCGAGAAAGATTTTTATACAGCAGGCTCTGGTAGAGGACGGTTATCGTGGTAAGGGTCAATTTTACGCACATAATCAGGGCCTAGTCACTGAGCTACAGGCTTTAGAAGACCGCTTCCGACGCCGAGATCTGTTGGCTGAGCAGATGGTGATCTATGACCATTATGATCAGCGTGTTCCATCAACTGTGTATAACTTGCCTGATTTCGAAAAATGGCGCAAGACGGCCGAGGTAGAAGATGCCCGGCTGTTGTATATGAGCAAAAAATCGCTCTTATTACGCAACTTAGCGGCCAGTGAAGAGGCACAATTTCCTCAGCAACTGCTGATAGATGACTTTGAATATAGTCTTCAATATCACTTTCAGCCGGGTCATGCCGAAGATGGTGTTAGTCTAATTTTGCCTTTAGCGTTGTTACATCAATCACCACGCTACTTTTTTGACTGGTTAGTGCCCGGAATGTTGCGGGACAAATGTATTGCGCTAGTTAAGGGGTTACCGAAGAATATCCGTCGTACATTTGTCCCTGTCCCTGATTATGTTGACAAAGTATTACTGAATATTAGTGCTCAAGATCGCCCTATCACTGAGGTTTTGGGTGAACAGTTACAAAAATTAACGGGGCAAAAAATATCGAGGGATAGCTGGAATTACGACAATCTAGATTCTTGGTACCGGATGAACTTTATTTTACAGGATGATCAAGGTCAGCTAATCGGTATGGCTAGAGACCTTAGCCAATTACGCAAAGATTTCAAACAACGCATCGACAGTAGTCTAGCTGAATCAGCTGAGAAGACTATTGCGCGAAATAACATCACTGAATGGGACTTTGGTGAACTGCCTGTTGAGGTAGTTTTGCCGCGTGGAAATATGAACATCAAAGCTTGGCCAGCATTGCGAGATCATCAGCATTCGGTTGCGATTGAGCTAGTTGATAATCCTGCTGTTGCTGAATCTATTTCAATGGATGGTCAGCTGCGTCTAGCGGTATTGCGAGGAAAAGATCAATGTAAATATCTTAGTAAAGATTTGTTACGGGGAAAAGAACTACAGTTAAAGGCGGCTGGTTTAATTTCTCGTGACGCCATTGTGTCGGCCCTTATTATGGCAAGCTTTAAGCAAGCTATTTTCCCAAATAACGTTGTGGTTAGAGATCAGATTGAATTTGATGTTGTTTACAAGTCTGGCATAGGGCAGGTTGTAGAACTTGCTCGGCGGCATGGTGATGCCATTGAATCAGTATTAGCGTCGCTGCATATTCAGCAGCAACGCATAAGGTTAATGTCAGTGAGTGAGCAGGCCGCAAAAGAGGATATTCTGGCCCAAATAACCTGGTTGTTTTCAGCTCAAACGCTGGCCCAAGCATCGGTAGAAGATACCTCACAATATTCAAGATATGTTCGAGCGATAGATTTTAGAGTTGGAAAAGTTTTATCGCATGTTCAAAAAGATTATGAGTACACCAAAACTATCGAGTCCTTTATCGCACCCTTAGGTCAATTTGAAGTGAAAAAGTACCTAATTTCGCCTGAGCTTACTCAGTCTTTGCGTGAGTTTCGATGGTTAATAGAGGAATTTCGAGTCTCACTATTTGCACAACAATTGAAAACGCGCAGGCCTGTTTCCGAAAAACGTTTAGCCACAAGATGGCTAGATTTGAGTGATCAGCTAAGGCGGGTTTTGCCGGATTAACCATGATTTTTTAGTGAGTCCTTTGGAAAAATTGTCTGACGCGTGAACAAATGAATACTATCGAATAGCTCTAGAGTATACTTTGCTTATGGATTATTGTTTGAGAGATAAGTTGAAATAAAAATGTTCAAAACCTTTTTAGTATTGCTGCTGCTAGCTTCCGCCCATTTTACATTTAGTGACGAGATTCAGAAAGTTGATCCGTTGGAGGATATCAACCGCGTTTTTTATGAGCTCAATTTCAATCTACTAGATCCAGTGATTATCAAACCTATTGCCATTATTTATGATCAGGCTACTCCGAAGCCAGTGCGGCAAGTACTGAGGAATTTCTTTTCTAACTTGGATGAAGTTCCGAGTCTAGTTAACAACACCTTGCAGGGTAAGTTTGGGCAAGCCGGTAATAATGCAGGACGTTTCTTGATGAATACGACCATTGGTTTAGGTGGGTTTTTTGATGTTGCAAAAAAAGCAGGCCTACAACCAGGAGAGGATGAAGACTTTGGTCAAACTCTTGCCGTCTGGGGTGTACCGGCTGGGCCATACGTAATGTTGCCATTTTTTGGTCCGTCAACGTTTCGAGATGCGCCATCAAACTTCGTTGATAGCCTGTTCGACCCGTTTAGTTATAACAATCGGCTACCGGTCCGAGTCGCTATAAAGGGAATTGATTTAATTGCGTTACGGGCTGATTTATTGGGTATTGATGATGTTATCAGCGGCGATGAATATTTATTCATAAGGGATGTTTATCTTCAGAATAGAGAGTATGTTATCAGTGATGGCGCTATTGAAGATGATTTTGATGATTTAGACGATTATTAGATGCAACAGGTTTTATTTGTGTTTATAGGCTATTTTTTGCTTAAACAATAATTATAAGATATTACTAAGTCGAGTTTTCATGGGTGAAGTTAAAAGCGCGGTTTTTCTGGTTGGTGAGAAAAATGCCAAGCTTGAGCGATTAATGTCAAGAATCGAAGGGGGTGGCCATCATTGCCGGTATCTCTCCGACCTTAATGACTTGTCTGACGTTTGTGAAGATGACTTTTCTCAGGTAGTGGCATTCTCTCCATCACCGGCTATGATCGAAGACCTGTCGAGTAGCACATTACTCAAAGAGTATGCTGCAAAGCACCTGTTAACAGTGATACTTGACGATTTTTCCCACTCAAAAGCTATAGATTTTTTCCGTCTTGGCATCGCTGATGTTTGGTTTGAAGATATGTCTAGCATCGAACTCGAAGAATCCTTTACTCGACTTCAAGAATTTGCAGATTTGCGGCTGCAGCGAATGACCTATGGCCAACGATTAGAAACGGCTAATTTAGAGCTCCAAGATAGCTTGCATATGCTTAAGCAGGATCAACTAGCAGGACTTGAAGTTCAAAAAAGTCTAATGCCTGCAAGCCCACTAATCTTTGAAGACTATGAAATATCTCATTCTGTTACTCCATCACTGTATCTAAGCGGTGATTTTGTTGGGTATAACTTTGTATTGGGTCGTTACTTGGTGTTTTATTTTGCTGATGTCTCTGGGCATGGCGCCTCATCGGCATTTGTGACGGTTCTGCTGAGGTTTATGATTGGTCGCGTGATTCAGCGGCATGTTGCTGAAAATGACCATGAGGCCCTTAAAGCAGCCCCTGAGGGCCTTTTAGAGCACGTAAACAAGCAAGTCTTAG
>Ga0206130_10006023_pt1 | contig 14089 bp, 14 predicted proteins | sample Helgoland_Spring_9_FD_148637 | JGI IMG/M metagenome (GOLD analysis project Ga0206130, IMG submission 148637) | Pelagic subsurface seawater microbial communities from Kabeltonne, Helgoland, North Sea - Helgoland_Spring_Bloom_20160512_1 | ecosystem: Environmental > Aquatic > Marine > Epipelagic ... | reverse complement strand
GTAGCCCTGAATAATTGATTGGTAGATCGGTTCAGAGCGTGGGCAATTTGTCCACGCTCTTCGTTTTTCCACTTGTTGAATCTGGAGGTGAACGATGGCAGCAGAAGAACGAGCCCACGCGGTGGTTGATCCAATCATCGAAGAACTCGAACTAGAACTCGTCGACCTGGTCTACGCCGGTGGTCGACTTAAGATCGTTATCGATCATCCCGACGGCCTGGGCACCGAGGTGCTGACCAAGGCGACTCGCATGATCAGCCATGAGATCGACCTGCAAGAGCCAATTAATGGTGCCTTCACCCTCGAGGTATCGAGCCCTGGGGTCGAACGACAACTACGGACACCTCCGCATTACACCCGCTCGATCGGCGAACAGATCGCCGTCAAACTCAAGCCGAATGCCGAGAATCTACGCCGGGTCAAAGGTGAGCTCACCTCCGCCGACGACGACGGCATCACGTTGTCCAACGACGACGGCGTGCACATGTTGTCGTACGAACAGATCGCAAAGGCGAACACCGTCTTTGATTGGGGCCCAGCGCCGAAACCTGGCAAAGGCCCATCGAAGAAGAACACAAATAAGGCCGCCTCTGGCGGGTCTTCAAACGAATCCCCGAAAGGCTCAGAATCATGAATCAAGACATGATGGAAGCACTGCAGGCAGTCGCGACCGAACGTGGTCTCACGATCGAGACACTGTTCGCAGCGCTCGCCGATGCACTGGAGTCCGCGTACAAGCGCCGCCCTGATGCATGGGAATACTCCTGGGTCACCATTGACCCTGACACCATGGAGTTCCGCGTCTTCGCGCAAGAACTTGATGAGTACGGCGACCCTTTCGGCGAGGAATTCGAAGTCACGCCCGACGATTTCGGTCGTATCGCAGCCCAGACGACCCGTCAGGTCATGTCGCAGCGCATCCGTGAGGCCGAGCGCGAGCTCAAGTACGAAGAATACGCGGGCCGCGAGGGCGACATCGTCACCGGCATCATTCAACAGACCGACAGTCGTTACACGCTCCTCGATCTCGGTCGAGTCGAAGCATTGCTGCCCCAAGCCGAGCAGGTTCCCCACGAGCGCCCGGATCCGAACACCCGCCTCAAGGCTTACATCGTCGAGGTTCGAAAAACCCCCAAGGGTCCACAGATCGTGGTCAGCCGCACCCACCCCGGCCTGATCAAGCGCATGTTCGAACTCGAAGTTCCTGAAATTGCCGACGGCATCGTCGAAATTATGGCCTGTGCTCGTGAGCCTGGACATCGCACCAAGATCGCAGTGCGCTCCAACGACGAAAACGTCGATCCTGTCGGTGCCTGTGTGGGCGCCCGGGGTAGTCGGGTGCGCATGATTGTGAACGAGATGAAGGGCGAGAAGATCGACATCGTCCCGTTCAGCGAGAATACCCAAGACTTCGTCATGAAGGCGTTGTCGCCGGCCAAGGTCAAAGAGGTCCTGCTGGATGAGACCACTGGCACTGCGACCGTGGTTGTTCCCGACTATCAGCTATCGCTGGCGATCGGTAAAGAAGGCCAGAATGCGCGTCTTGCTGCACGTCTGACCGGCTGGCGTGTCGACATCAAGAGCGAAACCGAGATGGCCGAAGAGAAGGCCTACTCGGAAATTGATTGGGCCGCCGGTGAATGGATCACCGACGATGAGACCGGCGAGCAGATGTGGCAACCAGCTGCAGGCGGCGATGCCATTTCCTCGATTGAGTGGGAACAAATGGTCGCTGCGAACAACGCAGATGCAGACACAGCTGCAACGGATTCAGGCACGTCATCGAGCGACGAAGAAGAGTAGAAGAACAGCAGAAGTAACGCTGGTTGCTGCCTTCTGAACTGATCATGTCTGAAAGTACTCCGGCGGCGAAGCCGTCAGGGCCGGTGCGAACATGCATCGGCTGTCGGACGCGACGACCCGATCATGCCCTCGTTCGTGTTGCTGTCATCAACGGTGATGTGGTGATCAACGAACGGGGGCACCGACGAGGGGCATGGTTGTGTCACGACGAGCAGTGCGTTGTGACCGCTGGCAAGACAAAAGCATTTTCTAGAGCTTTGCGCTCAAAACTCGCCGATGCAGTCTGCGCTGATACCCTGCTGGGCTGGCTTGATAAACCGCCCCAATAGCCATCTGGTTATCGGGAGCGCGACGCTAGGCCAGAGAAACGCCAACTCCCGGGTCGGCGCGTCTTAACACCGATCGCGAAGACGCTTTGCGAACACCACACCGACGAACAAGGAATTCAGCCACTTGGCTAAGAAAGTACGGGTCTACGAGCTCGCTCGTGAACTTGGGCTAGATAACGCAGAAACCCTCGCACTATGCGAATCGCTTGGCATTGGTGTCAAGAGTGCTTGCTAGATAACGCAGAAACCCTCGCACTATGCGAATCGCTTGGCATTGGTGTCAAGAGTGCTTCTTCCTCTATGGAAGAAGCACACGCTGACCGCGCCCGGCGTAAGGCCGATCGCGAAGGCCTCCGCCGCGAGCCAATCGTCGATGACGAGCCCGAAGACAAGCCCGCCGAAGCGCCGAAATCTGTGATTTCCACCCGGAAGCCACCGCCGCGCCGCGTGCCACCTCCACCCGGGTCAGCTGCCCCTCGACGCCCCGCTCCAGACCGGCCCCCACAACGACCTGTAGGTCAGGCGGCTCCGGTGCCAACAACGCCGCCTCCTGGACCGCGGCCAACGCCTGCTCCGGCAGCGCCTGCGCAAGCTCCGGCAGCCCCGGCGGCACAAGCCCCGGCAGCCCCGGCTCCGGCAGCGCCTGCTCCTGCTCCTGTGGCGCAAGCTCCGGCAGCCCCGACAGCGGCAACCCCGACCGCTGCAACCCCGCCGCCGGCACAGCGGCAACCCCGCCACCGGCCGCTCCGCCTGCTGTGCCAACCGTACCCGCAGCCCCTGTGCCGACCAGCCCGCCTCCGGGTGGGGCGCCTCCAAAGCGTGTCGTCACATCGAGTGGCTCTAGTGGCCCATCTCGGCCTCCGGCTGCAGCTCCGCCTGCCGCTGCGCCACCAGCGAAGCCCGCTGCGCCCACCGCTGAGGCCAAGCCCGCAGCTCCTGGTGGCGAGTCTAAGCCAGGCCCTAAGGGCAAGGATGCAGGACCTCGCCGTCCTGATCCATCAAGCGTGCCTCGCTCGGCGTCTGGTAAGCCCATTCCACCTCCGCCAGGTCCACCAAAGAGTGCATCTGGCAAGCCCATCCCGCCACCTCCCGGTCTCGGTGGACGTGGCCCCGCTCCTGCAAACCGTCCTGGAGGCCGCCCCGGTGGCTTCTCCCGCCCTGGTGGCGGAGGCGGTGCTCCTCGCCCTGGTGGCGGCGGAGCCCCTGCTCCTGGTGGCGGTCCTCCACGTCCAGGTGGCGGTCGTCCCGGCGGTCCTGGTGGTCGCGGTAACAACCGTCGCCCACCACGTCGTCGCAGCCGTCGTCGTCGTCGTTCACTCGAGGAATTGCGTCCTGTAGACGTCCCGACGTACACCCCTGAGGGTGCGCCGGTTCCGTCTGGCACGATCATGATCGAGCGCAACGGAAGCGCGCAAGAGGTCGGTCCAAAGCTGGACCGCACCGGTGCCGATATTGTTCGTTTCCTGCTGCAAAGCGGCGAAATGGTCATGGCCACACAGACGCTGACCGATGAGCAGGTCCTTGGATTTTCTGAGTCGATTGGCGCCGATGTCCGCCTTGTCGATCCAGGCGAAGAGCGCGAAGAAGAAATGCGCGACATGCTCGACGTCGACGATCTCGATGAACGAGAAGGTGTAACACGCCCGCCGGTCATCACGATCATGGGCCACGTCGACCACGGCAAGACCAAACTGCTCGACACCATTCGTAATGCAAACGTGGTCGCCGGTGAAGCCGGTGGCATCACCCAGCACATCGGCGCTTACATGGTCGAACGCGATAGTGGCGCACTTACGTTCATCGATACACCTGGTCACGCTGCGTTTACCGCAATTCGTGCCCGAGGTGCCGAAGCCACTGACATCGTTGTCCTGGTGGTTGCCGCCGACGATGGTGTTATGCCTCAGACGATCGAAGCAATCAACCACGCCAAAGCCGCAGACGTGCCGATCATTGTTGCTATCAACAAGATGGACCGCGAAGCAGCCAACCCCGACCGGGTAATGAACGGTCTCTCCGAGCAGGGTCTTGTCCCTGAGGAGTGGGGCGGCGACACGGTAATGGTCAAGATTTCTGCATTGCAGAACGACAACATTGATGCCTTGCTCGACGCCATTCAATTGGTTGCCGAGGTCGAAGAGCTCACCGCTCCCGCTACCGGCCGTGCTGCTGGTGTCGTGCTTGAGTCCAACATCGAAGTTGGTAAGGGTCCCGTTGCGACCATCCTGGTTCAACAGGGTCAGGTCGAAGTCGGACAGCCACTTGTGGCTGGCGGCACCTGGGGCCGCGTGCGTGCCTTGATCAATGATCGTGGTGAGCGCATCAAGATTGCTGGCCCATCAATGCCTGTACAGGTACTTGGTCTCAGCGATGTTCCCCGAGCCGGCGACGAGTTCGTTATTGCTCAGGACGAAAAGACTGCAGGCAAGGTCGCCGACACTCGGGCGCATTACCGCCGAGTTGCCAGCATTGCCCGTGAAGGCGCTGGTGGCGCTAGTGGTGCAAAGCTCGAGGATCTGTTCAGCGATGTTCAGATCGGCGAAGCTGCCAAGCTCGAACTCATCATCCGTGCCGATACGCATGGTTCGCTCGAAGCACTGGCCGACAGCCTGGCCGGTCTCGAACGACCCGAGGTCAAGATCAACTTCCTGCACAAGGCCGTTGGGCCACCAGCCGAAAGCGACGTCACACTGGCCCAAGCTGCTGGTGCAACGATTATTGCCTTCAACACCCGACCTGATCGTGGTGTGCGAGCGATTGCAGATCAAGAGGGTGTCGAGATTCGCACCTACGAGATCATCTACAAGGTCATCGAGGACATCGAAGCAGCCGTCATTGGCATGCTCGAGCCCGAGTTCAAAGAAGTTGTCACTGGCGAAGCCGAAGTACGCGAGGTCTTCAAGACCAAGTCTGCTGGCAACGTTGCCGGTTGTTTGGTCCAAAGCGGCGTAATCACACGCAACGACAAGGTCCGCTTCTTGCGCAACGGCACCGTCATCTGGCATGGCACCCTGACATCGCTCAAGCGGTTCACCGACGATGTCACCGAAGTCCGCGCCGGGTTCGAATGTGGTGTGGGTCTCAGCGACTTCCAAGAGCTGATCCCAGGCGACATCATCGAAACCTACGAAGACGTCGAGGTTCCTCGCACCTAACTCGGCAATGTATGTCCTCGCTCTGCAGGTAGATCTGCGGTTTCCGTCGAGTCATTCGTTGAAAGAGAAGCGCATGCTGCGCAAGCCCGTCATCGACGGCTTGCGCAGCCGCTTCGACGCGAGTGTGGCCGAGGTCGCTCACCATGACACATGGCAACGATGTGAGCTTGGTATTGCCTTGGTAAGTGGCCACGTGTCGATGGTCGAGAAACTCGCCGACCAGGTAGAACGTTTCATTTGGGAGGCGGTCGATACCGAAGTCGTCCAGATCAACCGGCATTGGCTGGAGATCGACCGGTAGTTACCTACTCCAGCCGATCGTCCAGTCACGGCGCTCGTCGTCTACTTTGAGCTGAGTTGCGGACATGGGCGACAGTTGGAGGCGATCGTGGCTGAACCGGGTTGGTACAACGCAGCGGGTGACCCACCTGGTACCCAGCGGTATTGGGACGGCAATGGATGGATCGGCGATCCGGTGTTCGAACCATCACTAGCCCCACAGGTGGTTCCGCCGCCGCCATACGGCGAGTACACGTATGGGGGCGGGCCGGTAGTTGCGCCGTTACGGTTTTCAGCGGCGCTGAAGACGGTGGCAATCGTTGTCTCAGTGCTGAAGGCCATCCCTCTCGTCCTTGGGCTGATCGCAGCTATCTTCCTGGCGGCAGCTTCTCGCAGTATCGATGATGATTTCGGTGAGTTGGGGTTCGGACTCGACGGACTCGTTGGCGCAGCCATCGCCGTGATCGTCTTCTTTGTGGCGATCGGCGCTCTGCTGGTGGGTTTCCAGTTTGTGGGAGCGCTCAAAGAACGCCCGCTTATGGTGTTCATACCGGCGTTGATTATGTCGCTCATCGATGTGCTGCTCGCGATCGGCTCCTGGTCGGCATGGAACCAGGCTCGCAACTCGGTCTTTGAGAACGAGTCGCCCGGTGGTGCGTTCATGATGACGGCAGTTGCGGCTGCGCAGATCTCTATCGCAGTGCAAGCCATTCGTGCGAACGGCACATAAAACCGAGGCAACGGCGAAAGAGGTTGCTGATCGTGCTGGTGCCACTCATCATGTTGTTCTCTGGCAGCCAACATCGCACCGTGATGGACCGGAATGCATCGACAGTCGTCATCAAGAAGTAGGCGTCAACGCTGCGGCCGGTACCGTGGCGGCGTGAGTCGACGAAACCAACGTGGAAGCCGGGGCTTTGCCCGGACCGATCGCCTGGGCTCGTCCCTGCGCGAAATTATCGGCGAGGAACTACGACGTATCGATGACGATTATGTCGCCTATGTGACCGTCACCGATGTCGAGGTCGACAATGAGTTGACGCGAGCCCGGGTCTACTTCTCGACGCTGAATCTCGAAGAGGAAGATCTCGAAGGTCTGTATACCCACATGGGTCGGCTCCGAAAGGCCATCGCTCGCCAAGGCAATATGCGCAGGGTGCCCGACTTGGAGTTTCTGATCGACCCCGGCTTGCGCTCAGGAACCCGGGTCGGAGAGATCCTCCAGACCATGGAGGCCGAGGGCGATCGCGCCTATGCGTCATCACCCGAAGCCCTACCCGCAGAAGATTCAGAAGAAGAGTAAGTACGCGCCATGGCAAGAAAAGGCGGCCATGAGGGTCCCAGCGGGTTCGTGGTGGTCGACAAGGAAGCCGAGTGGACCAGCCACGACGTTGTCGCCAAGGCTCGTGGTGTCTTCGGCACCCGCAAGATCGGTCACAGCGGCACGTTAGATCCAGGTGCAACCGGTGTGCTCGTGTTGGGCGTCGGCCGCGGTACCCGGTTGCTTCGTTTCATTACGGAGCTCGAAAAGACCTACGTAGCCGAAGCGGTGCTTGGCGTTGAGACTGATTCGCTCGATGCCGATGGCGAGGTCACGGTGCGCCATGACATGTCGGACATAACAATCGAAGATGTGATCCGGGTTGCGCCCCAATTCGTTGGCGATATCGAACAGATCCCGCCGATGGTCTCTGCCATCAAGATCGACGGGAAACGGCTGCATCAGCTTGCTCGTGAAGGCAAGACGGTCGAGCGTAAACCTCGGCCGGTCACGGTGCACGAAATCTCGGTCGATCCAGCCTTTTTGCCGACGGAACCTGGCGAGCCACACGTCTTTAAGTTCACGACCCGCTGTGGATCTGGCACCTACATTCGAACCATCGCCGCCGATATCGGTGCTGCGTTGGGTGGGGGAGCACACCTGCGATCCCTACGACGCACCGCGATTGGCCGTCATGTCGAAGCCAACGCTGCGGTCCTTGAAAAGTCCACGATCATCTCATTGGCCGAGGGGCTTGCCGATTATCCATCGGTGTCGCTCGATGACGAAACCGTCGCCCGGGTCCGGAACGGCCAACGGCTTTCTGAAGATGTCCTGACGGGTGCAGGACCATGGGTGCTGCTCGACTCACAGGGCGCCGTGGTTGCGGTGCATGAACGAGTCGAAGGCGGCAAGATCAAGCCAGCCGTCGTGATCCCTGCAGCGCCCTCCGAAGAACCAGCGAGCTGACCTCCGGTACCCTCGGTGCACAATGGCCTCTTTTGAACAAGTGCGGCGCCGGCCTCAGTCCGAACTTTCGTACCCTCGAGAGCTCGTTGTTGCTTGCGTTCCTATGAGAAGCAACGTCAACATTTCAGCGATCGCTCGAACCGCAAGTGCATGCGGCGTCCAGAAACTGGTCTTGTGTGGCAACAACAAGCTGATCAGCAAGATTGCTCGTGACGGTGCAGACGAACTGGAAATAGTCGTTCGCCGAACGCTGCTGCCGGCGCTCAAGAAGTTCAAAGACGACGGCTACCGCTTGGTCGGTGTCGAACAGGCCACGCACTCGCAGAACATCCACAGCTACGCATTCGAAGAACGGACCTTGCTGGTCGTGGGCAACGAGCGGCTGGGTATCGCTCCTGAGATTCTGGCGGCATTGGACGACGTGGTTGAGATCCCCGTGTATGGCCTGCCGTATAGCTTCAACGCGGCCACGGCCACCTCGATGGCCATCTATGAATATTGCCGTCAGTACGCTGTCTACTAGCAGGTAGTGGTGCCGAGTTATCGAGCCGCTCTCTTGGGTGCGGTCCGGAACGATTCGGCTGCAGGCGTGGAACCGGTATTCCGGCGTTACCCTCTCGTGGTCGGGCAACCGCCTGGCACCTGTTAGGCAATGCTCATCGCTTCGTCACGGTACTTCGCTGTTACATCAGCTCAGGACCGAACGGGCAGCGTGGGCTGGGTCCGAAACCCAAGAAATCGAGAGACAAGACGATGAGCGCAAAAGCTGCAACAAATCTGCCCGCAAAAGCTGCAACGATCGCAAAGCACGCACGAGGCGAAGGCGACACCGGTTCGCCCGAGGTCCAAATCGCACTGCTCACTGACCGCATTGTTCATCTGACGGAGCACCTGCAGACCGCCAAGAAGGATCACCACAGCCGACGCGGCTTGCTGATGCTTGTTGGTCGTCGCCGTCGTCTGCTCGACTACCTTGCTGGCATCGATGTTGAGCGCTACCGCGCAATCATTGGTGAACTCGGACTTCGCCGCTAACAGGTCGAACCAATTACAAATGCGGCCGAGCTACAGAGTTCGTCGCCATCCCCACATCATTAACCTTCATCGGTAATGATTATTGACGCCACCTAGTCGGTGGACAGTCGAGGCTTTCCCTACAACTGTGAGGGAAACCGTCAACTGGTCACTGGCTTGGCACGACACTCAAGGCGAGTGTCACCCAACTACTCAACAACGGCCGCCCGCCGCGCTCTAGTAGAGAGCAGTGCTCACCCGAGCACATTGGCGGCGCGGTCACGGCAGGAGAAAGCCATGACCAAAGAAGCGAAGAGCGTTTCTACAGAAATACAAGGTGCGGACGACAAGCTGTTCACACTTGAGGCTGGCCGGATGGCCAACCTCGCTGGCGGTTCCGTAATCGCCACCATGGGCCGTACGCAGGTCTTGGTGACCGCAACCGGCGCGAAACAAGCACGTGAGAATGCCTCATTCTTCCCGCTAACCGTCGATGTCGAAGAGCGCATGTACGCCGCGGGCAAAATCCCCGGTTCGTTCTTCCGTCGTGAAGGTCGCGCAAGCGAACAGGCCATCCTGGTCTGTCGCCTGTTGGACCGCCCATTGCGCCCCAACTTCCCTGATGGGTTCCGCAACGAGGTTCACGTCATCGCCACCGTTCTGGCTGCTGACCAGGCGAACCAGTACGACGTATTGGCTCTGAACGCAGCGTCTGCAGCACTCATGCTCAGCGACATTCCGTTCGACGGCCCGGTTGGCGCCGTGCGCCTGGGTTACTCAACCGACGGTGAATGGATTCCGTTCCCAACGTATGAAGAGGGCCAAGAAGGCACCTTCGAAATCGTGGTTGCCGGTCGCGAGACCAGCACCGGCGATATCGCTATCTCGATGGTTGAAGCCGGCGGCGTTGCTGGCTCGATCCCGAAGTACGAAGCTGGCGCTCCCAAGGTCAATGAGACCGTGCTCGGCGAAGGCCTCGAAGCATCGAAGGCGTGGATCCGCCAGGCAATCGATCTGCAGCATGAGCTGGTCACGTCCTTTGGCGCCAAGCCAAAGATGGACTACAGCGTCACGGCTGACACGACCGACGAGGTCTACGAAGCTGTTGCAGCGATCGCTACGGATCGTGTCAAAGAAGCAATGACCATTGCTGACAAGATGGAACGCCAGGCAGCCGAAGGCGCAATCAAGTCCGCTGTTCGTGAAGAACTCTCAGATCACGACGGTGATCTCATCGGCGGCGCATTGCGCAAGCTAACCAAGAAGGTCGTCCGCGACCGTGTCTTGAACGAAGGCATCCGCATGGATGGCCGTGGCCCAGCCGATCTCCGTGAGCTCAAGTCCGAAATCGGCGTTGTTGCGACCGGCCACGGTTCTGGTCTGTTCCAGCGTGGCGACACACAGGTTCTTAACGTGACCACGTTGGGCACCGGACGCATGGACCAAATGATCGATGGCATCGACCCGGTAAGCCGTAAGCGGTACATGCATCACTACAACTTCCCTCCATACTGCACCGGCGAAACCGGCTTCATGCGTGGACCGAAGCGTCGCGAGATCGGCCACGGCGCACTCGCCGAACGAGCCCTCGTTCCGGTCATCCCTGACTTCGAAGACTTCCCGTACACCTACCGTTTGGTGTCAGAAGTTATGGCGTCGAACGGCTCAAGCTCAATGGCCTCGGTCTGTGGCTCGTCGTTGTCGCTGATGGACGCTGGTGTACCGATCGCAGCTCCTGTTGCCGGTATCGCCATGGGTCTCATCCACGAAGATGGCAAGTACATCCCGATCACCGACATCCTCGGTGCCGAAGATGCCATGGGCGACATGGACTTCAAGGTCTGCGGTACTGCTGACTTCGTAACCGCACTGCAGATGGACACCAAGATCGACGGCATCCCTGCCGACGTTCTTGCTGCCGCTCTTCAGCAAGCACTCGATGCTCGCATGCAGGTGTTGGCCAACATGGCCGAAGCAATCGCTGAACCTCGCTCTGAGGTCAACGAGAACGCTCCGCAGATCGTTAGCTTCGAGATCCCGATCGACAAGATCGGCGAGATCATTGGCCCTAAAGGCAAGGTCATCAACGCCATGCAGGCCGAGACCGGCGCCGACATCTCTGTCGACGACGACGGCATGGTCGGCGTGGTGTCGATTGCCTCTGCAGATCGCAATGCGGTCGCCGAAGCAGAACGCCAGGTCAAGCTGATCCTTGATCCGCCGACTCCAGAAATGGGAGCGACCTACACGGGTCGTGTTGTGAACATCACCAACTTCGGTGCGTTCGTCAACATCATGCCTGGCCGAGACGGTCTGGTCCACATCTCGAAGATCGGTGGCAAACGCCGCATCGACAAGGTCGAAGACGAGCTCAGCTTGGGCGACACCATCGAGGTGATTGTCGAAGACATCGACCCCAACGGCAAGATCAGCCTGATGCCTGCCGAGTTCGCTGATGAACTCACCAGCGGCGGTGGCGACGATTCTGGCGAGAGCAGCGGCAACGGCCGTGGTGATCGTGGTGGTCGTAGTCGTGAAGGCGGCGGTGGTCGTGACCGTGACAGTGGTGGCGGCCGTGGTGGTCGTGACCGTGGCGCTCGTGGTGGTCGTGACCGTGACGGCGGTGGCCGTGATGGTGGTGGCCGTGGTGGCCGCGATCGTGACAGCGGTGGTGGTCGCAGTGACCGTCCGAAGAAGGCCGCTGGCGACGTCGAAGTCGTGTCGTTCAACGAAGCCTTCGATGCCGAACAGTCTGATCGCTACAAGGACTAACCAGCTGGTGGCCTAGCTGGCACTATCGGTAATCAAATCTGAGTGGGCGCCGCGCAGCGCGCGGCGCCCATTCTCGTTTTCACCATGTTGCGCTGTTCCCCTCGGAGGTAGCCGGGTTCGTTGCGCTCATTCTGTCGACGGCCTTCACCTCGACGGTCCTTCCAGCCGCTTCTCCATCGCTCCGACTCCTGTCCTGTTGCGCTCACCTTCGTGGTTTTGTGCGGCCAAACAGCAGCAGCACACCGATGGACTTCGGGTAGCTTGGAGTGATGGGTGAACAGGTCAAGGTCGGTGTTCTTGGAGCAGCGGGGCGCATGGGTGCCTCGGTCTGCGAAGCCGTTGAAGCAGACCCAGAACTGTTGCTTGTCGCAGCATTCGATCCATATGGTGCCGGTGCTGTGACGGCGCAAGGCCTGGATATCCAGACAGACCTCGATATGTTTCTTGCCTCGGGTCCCGACGTCGTCGTGGACTTCACTGTGGCCGAAGCAGCGCGAAACAACCTGCCAGTCGTCGCTGCTGCTGGTGTCCATGCCGTAGTTGGCACGACCGGATTTACCGACGATGACATGTCTGCGTTCGAGGCGGCGTTTACCTCGAGCAATCTGCTGATCGCCGCGAACTTTGCGATCAGTGCGGTGCTGATGATGCGTTTCGCAGAGATTGCGGCGCCGTTCTTCGACACCGCCGAAGTCATCGAGTTGCATCACGACAACAAGATCGACGCGCCGTCAGGAACTGCCGTGGCCACCGTCGAGCGCTTGGCGGCGGCCTCCGACGACTGGGCTCCAGACCCAACTGAGCACCAGGTGTACCCCGGAGCCCGTGGCGGTGTCGGGCCCGCTGGCATCCATGTGCATTCGGTGCGTATGCGGGGGATGGTTGCGCATCAGGAAGTCATTCTTGGGGCGCTTGGCCAGAGCCTGACCATTCGCCAAGACAGCTACGACCGGTCGTCGTTCATGCCAGGTGTCGTGCTGGGCTGCAAACGCATCGCTGCTCAGCCAGGTGTCACCGTGGGCCTTGATGCCATCCTCGACGTCTGAATCCTGACAACGTGACGCCCACCGTCGAGGAAACTCCCGACTACAGCTTTGTGCGAAGACCCGCATGGGTTCTCTCCCACGTCCTGGTAGCAGGGCTGGTCGCCGCCATGCTCTTCGCTGGCATATGGCAAGTCAACCGCCACAGTGAACGAGGCGACCGCAACGAACTCATCACGGCTCGTGTCGAACAAGCGCCGGTGTCGCTGGCGTCGGTCGCGCCTCCCGGGGCTGACGCCTTGGTTGGTGAAGAAGAGCAGTATCTTCGCGTTGTAGTCACGGGGGAGTACCGCACCGAAGACGAGGTGCTGATACGGAATCGCACGCTCGAAGGATCACCAGGCTGGTGGGTTCTGACCCCGTTCGTGACCGACGACGGTTGGGCCGTAGCAGTCAATCGAGGCTGGATCCCGCGTGTGTTCGAAGCTGATGCACCTCGTCCGGGAACAGAACCTGCGTCGGGCCGAATCGAGATCGTCGGCACGATTCAGCCAGCTCGCACCGCCGAAGGGTTCCAAGTCGCTGATCCCGAAGAAGGACAGCTGTCGACGTTGGGGAGACCAGACGTGGCCCGGCTGGCCGAGCAGGTCGCCTATGATCTGTCGCCGGTGGTACTGCGCCTCGATCCAGCATCGGTTGACCCGGGCGCACTGCCGACGGCGTTGTCGTTGCCCTCTCTCGATGCAGGCCCTCATGCCAGTTATGCCGTGCAGTGGTTCATCTTCAGTACGATTGCGCTGGCCGGTTACCCGCTGATTCTGCGACGCGTCGCACGTGGCAAAGCGAGTTCAGCCCCTGAGTGGGAGTAGCAGCGGCCGCTACCCGGTTCGATGGTTCTTCCCCGGTTGTTTGGGAATTTTGCGACGGCCTGACCAGCATCCTCAGCAGGTTTGGTTTGTCCGAGGCATATAAAGAACTTCGAGGCGGGGGAGCAGTGGCGATAACATCCACCGCTGTGGACAACGAAGAACAATTGCGCGTGGTGCACGCGCTACGCCTGAAAAGTTTTGCGGACACCGACGTGGTGGCCGAAGCCGCAGGAGTGAGCCCAGAACGAGCCAAGCAGGTCCTCGACGGACTCGCGGACGCTGAGCGAGTTAAGTACCGCGAAGGACGTATGACCGGCTGGATGTTGTTGCCCGCCGGGCGTGCTCATGGCGAGGCACTGCTCGCGCAGCAACTCGACGACGCTGGCAGGCGTGCACAACTCGACGCTATCTACCGTCGGTTCCTCGAACACAACCAGCCGTTCCTCGGTCTGTGTACCGACTGGCAAGTTCGCATGATCGACGGAGCGCAGGTGTCGAACGATCATGGCGACGCCGAATACGACGCCATGATCATTGGTCGTCTCGCCGAAGCCGATGCGAGCATGCAACCCATCTGCGCCGATCTTGGAGCGTTGTTCCAGCGATTCGAGCACTATGCACCCAGCTTCGCCGAGGCCCTGGCCAAGGTGCAATC
>Ga0206130_10006022_pt1 | contig 14091 bp, 10 predicted proteins | sample Helgoland_Spring_9_FD_148637 | JGI IMG/M metagenome (GOLD analysis project Ga0206130, IMG submission 148637) | Pelagic subsurface seawater microbial communities from Kabeltonne, Helgoland, North Sea - Helgoland_Spring_Bloom_20160512_1 | ecosystem: Environmental > Aquatic > Marine > Epipelagic ... | reverse complement strand
CCATTCGGATTCTTCTGTAAATACTGTTGGTGACAGTCTTTACCCGAATCATCAGCGGCGTAGTCTCATTCTATCCAGTCATCAATAAAGCCAGTGGCAAAGGGCTCTAATTCCAGTCCTAGTATTCGTTGACTTTGCTCATTGAAAGTTACGCGGGGTACTTCAGGTACGAAGGTCATACCACCATAGTCTTTTCGATCGGCATAGATTTCGTAGACTAGGTTTGCGGCTTGTTGACCCACTCCAAACCTATCGGGTGTCACACTGAACAGTGAACCGGCTTGGGTCAACAAATCAGAATTGGTGAGCACCGGTAGGCGATTTCGATTGGCCATCATGATGAGCGTGTGAAAATTTTCAGGTGTGATGAAGGAGGGATCTGGCATTAGCCAAATTGCATCGACTCGCTTGTGAAGCAGGCTCATTTGTTTACGCAATTCAGAATTGGAATTTAACCGAATAAACTCTATCTCGTAGCCCATCGCCTCAGCCGTTTGTGCTGCATCGGAAGGGCCTTCAACGGCACTGGAATCTGTAATGAAAACACCGATTTTCTTGACCTTTGGAAGGAATACTCGAATTTGAGCAAGCGTGACTTCGGCTGAAGGCTGATCCGCTATGCCTGTGACCTTGTCTCCGTAAATACCATATTTTACGGGGTCGTGAACCATTGCGTAGACACAAGGAATGTACGACAATTGCTGTGTACTAATGTAGGCTGCTTTGGCACCAATTGCAAAGATGGCTGGTGGTGGGTCTGATGCCAAGTCTTGCGCGATTTTCATGCCCTTGGCTTTGTTGCCTTCTAAGTGAAATATTTGGACCTGACCTTTATAGCTGTCCGCAAAGGCCTGCGCGGTTTCTTGATATTCAGGAATGGAATCACTGATGAGAACAACAGCAGATTCTCTAGCAAAGGCAGATAGACACAAGGAGAAAAGCAATGAGAGCATGAGAACCTTTTACATTCGATATTACATACGATGGACTTGAACAGTGAGGATTGGGTCACCTGGTTGAATTGTAACGCGTTGGTAAACCGATGCACCTGTTGAAGGGTTTCGGATTTCAAGTTGTACTTCTCCAATGGGAAGTGTCACACTCTTCTTTGCACCGGTTTGTGTGATTTCAAAGCCCTTGTACAAGACAGGCAAACCTCTGGTTCCAGACTCAACACCAACCATTAAGTAGAGAGAGTGTGTGGCTGTTTTGGTTTCTTTTGTGTCGGTAACATCCTTAGCCTCTTTGACGATCGGCTTGTCGGTGTTTGTTGTAGAAGAAGTACTTTTTGGACTGCTGACAGCTGTACCCATTTGTCTTGTATTCTTTGCTTTCGTTTTGGACGAAGTTGATGTTGTAGGCGCATTGCTTTTGGTTGCTGCCTTTGTCTTCTTTGATGTACTTGACTGTTTGGGCGATTTTGTAGCCGTATTCTTTGGTGTATCGACAGCATTTTGTACTGTAGTACTTTCTTTGGATATTTGTTTAATGTCTTCTTTTGGGGCGCGTGATTTGTCCGAGGTATTCAGAACAGGGGTTTCGCCACGTGCGGTTTTATTGGTGTCGAGCCCACCATTTGAGTTGGATGAACTCAGCTTCTTTGTTTTTGTTGGAGACAGTATCGGTGTAGGTGTTGATGGTTGTGAAACATAAGCAATACTCGCAAATCCAAGTCCAAATATTAGCAGACCACCGATTGCAAATATCCCATACGGAGGGGGTGTATGTTGATTTGTATTTTCCATAAGAGGTTGCTGTGGAGGTCTTCGTGCTTCAGTCGCATCCAGTTGATTCTGTAAAAGGGGCTGCTGAAGTGTTCCAACACTGGGCGTAAATTCTTCAACGTACGGCTTTGGTTCGATGGTGGCAAACATGCCACTACTCATCGTGGCATTGGTTTTGTATTGAGACAAACGAGCTGCGATGGCCTCAAACTTTGCCGGCATGTTTGTTTTTAAGAAAGTCGCTAGATCAGCCGTGTTTGCCATGCCACCACAAGCGCTACTGGCTTGTTGAAGTGCGAGTGCCATTTCTCCAGCCGTCGCATATCTATCGTGTGGATTCTTTGACATCACTTTGTTGAAGATGGATACCAATTGTTCTGGTTGGGGATGATCTGGAGCCATTGGCATATCCGGAATATCGACGGACATAATTTTGTGCATAATTTGGATTTCATTCATTCCATGAAAGGGCCGTTGACCCGCAATCATTTCATAGAACATTAATCCTACGGCAAAAAGATCTGCTCTTCCATCAATATTGCCAATACTCGGATCGATTTGTTCTGGTGCCATGTAGGCAAACTTTCCTTTGATGGTGTGCCCAACCGTTTTATCCATACGGTTGTCGGCCTTGGCAACTCCAAAATCAATGAGTTTGACTTCACCTCGTGTACTGAGCATGACATTTCGTGGATTGACATCTCGATGCACAATGTTCAAAGACTGCCCATACGTATCGACTCTATGGTGAGCATAATCAAGGGCTTGAAGAACATCGTGTAAAATCTTTAAGGTTATGCGGATTGGGATTCCCTTACTGTGAGTCGCCAGTCCTCGTTGCAATTCTCGTAAATCGAATCCAGGTACATATTCCATGACCATGAAAAACTCATTTTCATATTGTCCAAAGTTGTATACTTGAGCGATGTTGGCATGCTGTAGTTCAGCCGAGATACGGGCTTCATCTTGAAACATACGAATATAAGATTCGTCACTTTCTCCCAAATGTGCATGCATACGTTTGATAACGACAAAGCGTACGTATTGAGCATCGGTCACCGTGGTTTGTGCCAAATCGATTGCAGACATTCCACCTTGCCCGATTGATTCGAGTAAAGTGTAACCACTGTATTCACGTGGATATTGTTGTGACGTACCCTGTTCCATATTCTATATCATAGCCGATTTGGAAAATTTTGCCGACAGTGAAGCCATGGAAGCTTCTTCGGTAAAATCTTTAGATATTCTCTACATCTTCTCAAGTACAAGATACACTGATTTTTGTTAGGAAAATCGGATGTATTTCCACATAAACTTGGGAAGATATTCAGCATTTGTAATAGAGTTTCAAATCCTTTTGGACGTTTGTTCGCACCTCGAGCAACATAGACAATGATGTAGTGTATAGTACTCAGATCTTTCTAGATGAGCGACTATGAAGTCTGTACTCCCTTTCATTCTGCTAATGCAGAAGTTTAATTGAGCAAACAGAAGAGAGGTGTTTATCTGATGGACAGAGAATTATTGTACAATAAGGACTCTTGGTTGGGTATATTGTGCAAGACAAACAAAATATAGGGTGAGATTATGATTTCATTATTGGGATGGATAATACTGAGTGCACAAGCACAAGAGACCGAAACATGGGTCATTTCTTCAAAAGATGTCAAGTATTTAGATTTGTGGTTGGAAGATGCACATGGTTCAATGAACTTGTCTGCACCGATTGATATAAGGGTAGATGTCGATGGTCAGGTAATGACATTGTCTGAATTTGAGAGTACGTTGCCACCGATACCTGAAAAGTATCCACATTGGGCACCCTTAGAGACGCCAGATTTTCCATTGAGAATTGGAACCGACATGCCTGGTGCAAATGTTGGGATCCTCTCAGGTAAGACGGTCTATTTAAGTCAGTGCCATGGTTGGGACTATTACGAGAGTTTGGGTCGATTCTCGACTCAACGAGGGAATCTATACAGTACAATCGAAGACTTTCACAATCCGGAAGGGGTAAACCAATTTCTGGTACAATATCTTGAAAACATGGGTGCTCAGGTCTTTACTGCAAAAGAGCGAGGCTTAAATCCCAATATGAATATCGCTGACAATGATGGTGGGGGCTATAGCGAAACAGGCACAGGATTCGAGACCGGTCCACTGGGTTTTGCTGACAATTCACCATGGCTATATGGTGAGGACCCTTTTAACGCGGGCACAACTCGTCGCTTTGCTTCGAATGGTGGTGCGGTAGCAACCTGGATTCCGGATGTGCCAGAAAATGGTTATTACAATGTTTATGTCAGTTGGGATTCTGATGGAGACAACGACTCCAATGCGCACTATCGTATTATCCATAATGGAAGTACGATTGACCGATATTTTGATCAACGAGTACATGGATCGACATGGCAATATGTCGAAAATCTATGGTTGGAAAAGGGCAACAACTCTTTGACAGTTGAGTTGATTGGAGACTCTTCATCCTCTGGTAAATGGTTGAGTGCCGATGCTGTACGTATAGGTGGTGGAACAGGGGATGTTCAACGCTATGGTGATCAAACAAATCGTCCAAGATGGGAAGAATCTGCAGTCTTGTACACTCAGTTTAACGGTGCACCAACCAGTATTTATGACCCGTATGGTGATGGGAATGGGTCAGATCCATCTGCTCGATCTAGATGGGCGGCTTGGGAACATCCGACTGGAGAAGATGCCGTTTATTTATCTTGGCATTCAAATGCAGGAGGAGGAACTGGAACGGATACTTTTTATGACTCCAGTGGACCAGTTGCAGGCTCAGAGGATTTGGCAAATTTTGTTCATGATCGTATTATGAATGGAATTCGAGAAGCACACGATTCCAATTGGGCAAATCGAGGTGTTAAAACGGCAAACTTCGCTGAAATAAACAGCAGTTTTAACAATGAGATGCCTTCTGTACTGGTTGAACTTGGCTTCCATGATTCTGCTTACGATACGGACTTCTTATTGGATCCAATGTTTCGTCGAGATGCGGCTCGTTCGATGGCTTTTGGAATTGCCGAATATTTTATCAATAAAGATGGTGGTGTTCTTGAACTGTCTCCGGAGCCACCAATTTCCCTAGAAACAGAAGTGACTTCCAATGGTATTCTGATTCAATGGGAAGCAGGTGATTATGGGGACCATTTGGGGGATGTAGCCTCAGACTATGTTTTGTATACATCGTCAGATGGTCGTTCTTGGGACAACGGTACTGTGATTGCCAATACACAAACAATAGTTCCTTTTTCAAATTCAGTTCAATACTTTAGAGTTTCAGCACGAAATGTAGGCGGACTGTCATTTCCTTCTGAAACCATTGCGGCTTTTGCACCGAACTCTGCTACGCCACCCATCTTGTTGGTGTCTGCATTTGATAGATTGCAACGGTCGAGTCTCTTTTGGGAAGATACTGGGGTGGTTGGAGAAGTTTTGAGAATGAATCTACGCAAGATGAACGCTTTTGATTCAACGATAGGCTATGCTCAGGCTTTGGGAGCATTGGGGTATCCCTTTGTCACCGTTAGCAATGAGGTACTTGATGGACGTAGGCCTGTTTCCGATACGGTCATCATTTGGGTGGCTGGTGAAGAGTCGACATTTGATGATACCTTTACCGATGTGGAACAAGACTTTGTGCAAGACTCACTCTCTCAAGGTAGTTGGATACTCGCTTCTGGAGCAGAGGTTCTTTGGGATTTGGACACTCAAGGTTCTCAAGAAGATAAAGATTTTGCAATGTCAGTGTTTGCATCTTCTTTGGGAGATGATGATGCCAATGTGTATCAGGCGACTGGAGAGGATGTTCTTGCAGGGATAGACCTCAACTTCTCTTTTGAACAAGGAGCCCAGTACAATGTGGAGTATCCAGATGTGATTGAGTCTGATGCGACAGTAATCGCAACGTATGCAGGATCTGTATCTACAGGAATCGCAGGCGTATGGACAGAACGTTCTGCGCTCTTTGGCTTTCCGTTGGAACTGTTGTGGGAAACAGGTGTTCAACAAGAGGTCTTAGAACGAATATTGGATGTTTGGTTAGAAGGGTATGAACTATCAGATCCCTCGGAGCCATCAAATGAACCGTCAAATGAGCCATCAAATGAACCAAGTGGAGAGCCGTCAACCGAACCTGCGTCTGAAGATACCGATGTGGTGGATACTGGAGAAGAGGACAATGAGAAGAAAAGAGGATGCTCTCAGTCGGACTCTGTAGCTGATGGTTTGTTGTGGCTATCTATGCTGTCCATCTTTGGATGTGGGTACAGGAGGCGACGTTGAACGAAGTCTCCACTCAGAAGCATGGGGTGACATTTTTAGTCAGTAGCCTTGTTTTGACAGGGGCATTGTATGTTGTTCCATTTGGTAAAACAATTGCTTGGCCACTCGTGTTGCTCAGTACTTTGGCTCATGAAATGGGACATGGCTTGACCGCTGTGTTGGTGGGAGGAGACTTTCACAAGTTCTATTTGCATGCAGATGCATCTGGAGTTGCGTATACCTCTACACAAGGAAACTTGGCAGGTGCTGCTGTATCTGCAGGTGGATTGGTTGGTCCAGCAATCGTTGGAGCATTGTTTTTTATGATGGCACATCGTGCACGAGGCTTATTTTTTACGTTGGGCGTGGGATTGATTTTTGCAGAAATTTTTGTGGTCCGCAACCTATTTGGTTTGACTTTTGTCGGTGCTGTGGCGATTCTGTTTTTATGGTTGTCCAGTTCAGCAAGTAAGGGAATTCAACAGATTGCAGCGTATTTTGTTGGAATCCAATTGGCTCTGTCGGTCTTTTCTCGGGGGGATTATTTGTTTACGCCCATTGCTCAAACAGCGAGTGGAAACATGCCATCAGATGTCGCACACATAGCAGATGCATTGTTTTTACCCTATTGGTTTTGGGGAGCCTTGTGTGGTCTGTTCTCTTTGGGATGTCTTGTCGTTGGTATTCGTTCAGCGGTTCAAACTCTACGAGAGTAATATTACTGTTAAAGTACACTGGGTTTCGTACTGTGCCTATATTCCCAGAATAACCATCCTATCATCAATAGACAGCCCCACCATCCGTTCCATCCTATCCATAACCAATTGGGAAAAGGGACTGTATCTTGTATCAAGATGGCCCATGTTTCACTTATGGTCAGCAGAGCCACCATGAATGCAACCAAGACGATTGAGTTCCATTTGCTTCGGACTTTGTATAGCACAACACCAATAAGCCATGTGGAAATGACTTGTTGGGCAAATAGAGAACCGTTGTTTCGCCACCACCCCATATGCCACTGTGGCTCCAACAACCAAATGGGAAGTTGCCAACCTGTCCAAAAAAGAGACAACACCATCCAGTCTTTTGGGGTGTCTCTACCCTCTGCTATCCATCCTCTCCATACCAATTCTTGGGGGATGCACACCCACCAGAGAAGCCAGGGTGCAGCAAAACTGCTCCAAAAGGCCCATTTCGCTAGGGTTTTAAATTCTGTTGGCATTCCAGGCATTGGAAGAGCGGTCTCTTCAATTTGTTGTCCTATTTGGACTTCGGTCCAGTCTTTGAAACTTTGAAATGTCCAGTCCAACTGGAGGTCTCCAACGAGTACTGACCAGCAGAGGAGTAGTATTAATCCAATTTCTGCACAGATACCCACCTTGATCCAAGAGAGGATATTTTGACGTGTTGGCAAATGTACTTTGGGTCTGCGAAACCAAAAGAGTATACCGATAGGCAGCACATGATTGAGGGTTGTGTACATCCATGCATCTGGACGTTGCAGTCCAAGAGGATGCATGTAGAAGGGCATTGACCCTAGAACGCCGAGTCCCAAACAGATGGTCAAAAATCGCTTGTGGATTGCCTTTTCAGAGTCTGCTTTGTTTGCTGTATCGTTATTAAAGTTGGCTGTAGACATTTTGACTCATTGCCAATGTGGTTGTGTCATTGAACACAATCCATTCGTTATTGGGCAACGCACGATACACAACTGGATGAAGTGGTTCATCCAACAGTTTATTTTGTAGGACCAAGGATTCTTCTAAGGCTGCACTTGCAACGGCCGGTTGAAGCATCGCACCTGTTTTGTCATTGATAGAGCATGCCAAGGGAATATTTTCAAAAAGAGCCGCACCACTCAGATCTTGAAGTGGCAGCATTAATATTTGTCCACGAGGATTGGTGGGGTTTGAATCTGCTTCAACCAACAGGAGCACTCCGATTTCTCCACCATGCAATCCTTGAAGACGATGTACCGGACTGTTGATTTGAATCACATCTTGACCGATGGCACCCTCGATAAGACCTTGAGACAGATCATATGAAATCAAATATCCTTCCGCATCGAGAGCCAATAGAATAGATGATTTACCCATGAATGCCAGATGTTCTATGGGGGTAGGAGATGTTGGTTTTGGGTCGACCAAGGCTTTTTTTCCAGTGCGTGTATCAATAATCTGTACACGACCTTGTGGAGTGATGACGCCCAACCATTTTCCACCTTCGGTTAAGGTGATGTTTTTTGCCCATTCAATCTGAAGGCCTTGTCCCGTTTGAAAGTTCCACCAGTAGCATCCACCTTGTTGTCTTTCCACTGCAACTGCACTTGGGCTACACCAAATACTATTGGGATTGACTGTGTCTGGTGGACCATCTAAAATCTTCAGAGGCTGTTGATCTTTAAATTGATAGGCTTGAATGGGGTGGTGCTCGTAGGCAACAACAATTACTTGACCATTTCGTGAGATTTTAGCATCGCGAATGGGGTGGGGCATCGATACGTGAGATTGTTTGCCTTGTTGTGTGAAAATCGTCAGTTGATTGTGGTGAATCAACATTCGATACTCTCCACAAGCAAAGACGCCGGTTGTTGGGGGAAGCGCACTTTCACCTTGTCTTGAATGCATAATGCCATCGCCACCTCCGATGGATACACCTTCATGAGTCCACAGCCCGGAATTTTTAGGTTCTGGGGCTCCATGTGCAAACTGATCTGTAATCTCCAATGAAGGCACATCAATTAAGTAGGCCGATCGTTTGGAAAACATCGCGACTTTATTGTCAAATGGATGAGGCGCAATAGATACCACACCGGACATCTTTTGTGCGGCTTGTCCGTTGACGATTTGAAGTGTTGCTGTTTGATAGACAATGAAGCCACCAGGTCCAGCTGCAAAAATATGCTGGAAATCACTCGAAAAACAAAGATGTTCAATGGGGCTAAATGGCTTTTGGAATGGAAAGATTTCTTGTCGGTTTAAGTGCAGCAATTTGGGTTGACCATCTTCCCCAATCAGCAACAATCGTTCGCCACGCATATCAAACTGAATGGAACTCCCCATAAAACCTTTGAAGTTTTGACGGTCTCCTGTTTGAAGATTCCAGACACGAACGATATTGTCTTTGGACAGTGCCGCAACGATCGTTCCACTGGGATTGAGTGCAAGGGCACGAAATGCCCGTAGTTTTCCGCGGGCGCCTTCTCTTTTTTCTTCAAATATGGGTGAAGTGGTGTTTAAATTGACGACAACAATACTTCCATTGTTGTCACCAACTGCAAGACGTTCGCCACCTTGGGCTATGGCCATTGCCCCTTGAATGGTGTCATCCATTGTAAAAGAATGAAACGGTCTGGGTGGTGAACCTCGATATACCACCACATGGCCCTCCTCGTCTGCAGTTGCTTTGCTTTGGCTGTGTGGGTCAAAGGCGGCTGCCGTTATCGGATGCTGATGGATTTGGGGTTTGAATCTTTCTACGAGTGGATGCATTGGAAACTCAATCTATGTCAGGAACTGTATTTTTCTGTAACCGGTTGTACGCTGATATTACACTTTGGCAACGATCAAAGATTCAGTACCGTACAATTGTCGTCGTTCTGCAGAAGCAAAACCGGCTTCGGCCAACTGTTGTTGAAGATCAACAATATCAATCGGGTGGAGGTTGTGAGCAACTCTCCAACTGGCAATGTGTTGACCCGTAGTATTCGATTGGTAAATGCGATGTCGAAGATGGTATTGTTCACTGCTGGTATGATAAAAGAAACACTCTTCTACTTCCAGCATCCCATCTTGAGTCGCGTGTTCTACCGTTAGCGTCCAAGTCGGTTGCACTGGGACTTCACTTAGGTTTGAATGATGTATTATCAAAGCCCCATCTGTATGGAGGTGTTGGGCTGCCAGCATAAATACGTCGTAGCGTTCCTTCTCAGACAGCAGATGAAGGGTTCTAAGCCCGAGGATAATACACCCGAATCGAGTGGGGATTGTTTCAGTCTTACCGTGTATATACCCTTCGGTTTTGAATACACTTGGATTTGTCATATCTCCTTGTATCAACCAAAGGTTTTCTTGTTGTGCTGGTGACTGATGTTCGATCCAGTGTAGGAGTTCATCACACATTGCTGGAGAGTGCTCCAGCAGTACCATTGGGACAGGCTCTTTCAATAAGGCATCCGATATGCGACCCAATCCTGCTCCCAAATCCAATACTGGCCCACCATATTTGGAAACCAACTCTTGGTAGTGAGGTAGGTCCTGTGTGACTCCATATGTTAGAATACGATACAGCTGTGGGTTTACGAAAGACTGGGTGGACATTAGTAATGCCAAGGGAATTTATCAAATTCCTTGTCTCGTTTTTCCAAGAAGGATTCTCGTCCCTCACGTGCTTCTGCAGTGTCATAAGCGAGACGCGTGGCTTCTCCAGCAAACAGTTGCTGACCAACAAGACCATCGTCAATCATATTAAATCCAAACTTCAACATTCTCATTGCGGTAGGAGACTTGTTGTTGATGAGTGCACCCCATTCTAAAGCTTTGTCTTCAATTGTTTCATGGGGAACCGATGCATTTACCATACCCATCGCCATGGCTTCATCTGCATTGTAATTGAGTCCTAAGAAGAAGATTTCTCTTGCTCGTTTTTGTCCAACCATGCGTGCTAAATATGCTGAGCCAAACCCAGAATCAAAAGATGCCACATCTGGATCGGTTTGTTTAAAGACAGCATGCTCTTTGGAAGCGATGGTCATATCACAAACAACATGTAAGGAATGTCCACCACCCACGGCCCATCCTGGCACCACTGCGATGACAACTTTGGGCATGAAGCGGATGAGTCGTTGTACTTCTAAGATGTGTAGACGTCCAAGTTTTGCTTTGTCGACTTCTCCACTGGATGTTTGATACTGGTATCCATCCTTTCCTCTGATGCGTTGATCTCCGCCACTAGAGAAAGACCACTTACCATGTTTTTTTCCAGGACCATTTCCAGTCAACAGGACACACCCAACATCACTGGATTGTCTGGCATGATCCAATGCAATGTACAACTCATCGACTGTTTGGGGTCTAAAAGCATTGAGGCAATCTGGTCGATCGAATGCAATTCGGACGGTTCCATGATCTTTTGCACGATGGTAGGTGATATCAGTGAAATTAAATCCCTCAATGCTTGTCCAGCGTTCAGGATTGAATGGATTAGACGACATGAAAACTCCAGTCTGTAGTTGATCTTTAAAACAAGAAACCCCACCGAAGGCAGGGTTTGTTCATTGTAGAAAGAGGTTACTCGAATGCAGGAATGCCAGTGATCCAATTACCCAATATTAGGTTGTGGATGTCGTGGGTTCCTTCATAGGTGTACACACTTTCAAGGTTGGCCATATGTCTCATAATTGGATATTCAGCCAAGATTCCATTTGCACCATGGATGTCTCGTGCAATACGAGCAATTTGTAGTGCGATGTCAACGTTGTTCATTTTTGCTAAGGAGATTTGTGGTGGAATCATGGTTCCGTTCTCTTTTAGATTACCAAGGTGCAATGCTAGCAACTGACCTTTGGTAATTTCTCTGAGCATCCACGCCAATTTGTTTTGGACCAACTGAAAGCCAGCGATTGGCTTTCCGAATTGTTCTCTGGAGAGAGCGTACTCTTTTGCTGAATGGAAGCATGCCATTGCGGCACCAAGAGCGCCCCATGAGATTCCGTAGCGTGCATTGTTTAGGCAGGAGAAGGGGCCTCGGAGACCAGCAACATTTGGCAGGATTCTGTCTTTTGGAATGCGACAATCTTGGAAGACCAACTCAGAAGTTACAGATGCTTTCAATGAGTGTTTTCCTTTCATCTCTGGGGCACTGAAACCGATGTCGCCCTTTTCAACGATAAATCCTCGAATATGCTTGCTTGTATCTCCACCCAATTTTGCCCAAACGATTGCAAGGTCTGCAATGGTCCCGTTGGTGATCCACATTTTGGCGCCATTTAAAATGTATGAATCTCCATCATCTACCGCACGAGTAACCATGCCGGCAGGATTTGATCCATGATCAGGCTCTGTTAATCCAAAACAACCAATGAGTTCACCAGCTGCCATTTTTGGAAGGTATTTGTTCTTTTGTTCTTCTGTTCCAAAAGCCCAGATCGGATACATACACAATGAACCCTGTACAGAAGCGAATGATCGAAGACCAGAGTCTCCACGTTCTAGTTCTTGGCACGCTAGTCCATATGCTGTATTTGACATTCCTGGGCAACCATAGCCTTCTAGATTGACTCCCAAGAGCATGTTTTCACCAAACTCTACAGCCAACTCTCTAGGAAAGGTGCCGTTGGCACAATGCGTCTCAATCACGGACAATCCTGTTGACGGATCTTGAGATAAGAAACGGTCTTCTACCCACTCTCTAGTGTTGTCGCGAATGTCACGTTCTTCATCGGTGAGTTGCGCATCAATATTGTAAAAATCCAAACCATCAAACTTTGTAGACATATAAAACCTCGCATGAATATGGGTGTACCCGTATGTAACCGAATTTAAAAGTAAGAGCATGACTTTGAATGTAAAAACCACGCACTATTCTTCGATATACCTATAAAACGCAAAAAAGACACTTAAGTGCCTTTTTTTAAACTGAACAACGGGACTGCATGTTATCAAAACGTGTTCTTAAAAACTGTTTGTTTTCTCTTAGTCAGTAATGTATCAGACACTGAAAGCCTATGATGCAAACTCAAACTCTACGTAATGAGTTGGATCGATGAAGCCTTCTTTTTTCGAAAAGGATTTGTATTGAGAAGCAATTTTCTCTGCTGTATTCTCTGCCAACAGCTGAACATTGACATCCATGTCGGCGCGTGCCGTTTGGTTCAACATGTCCAAGGTGTATTCTATGAATTGTGGATGACGCAATGGATAGATGGCTGTGTTGTATTCCTTGAGAAGCTGTGTCAGCTGCTCTTCTTTTAAATTGTGCTCAGACAATTCAGAAAGGCAGTGGATTGCTTCCATACGAACATCGGAATGTACATCGCTGAGTGCTTCAAACAGTACTCTGGCAAAATCTGCAAAAGAAAGAGTTCCTTGGAACCGATGTATCCATCGATTTTGTTTGGTTTGTGTAGCTCGAAACGTAGCAATCTGCATGAGAAACTTTGAGAGTGAAGGTGTTTGCTGATTTTCACGAATGGAGTCAATCAGAAAAGTGTTCACGGAACTTTGGTCTTCAAAAAGTAGAGCGTCGTAACTGTTATCGAATTTTATCGGATCTGGGGATTGGAGGCCAAGGATGGCGTCTAGTAGAATAGTCATTAGCATTCTGTCCAGGGAGGGAAGATTGGAGGAAGAATTGATGTATGTGGGATAGATTGATAAGAGGGATCATCAACCTGTAAGTATAATAATGGATTCGGGTGATCCTGCAAGTCTATTGTAAAAAAAAATGGTGGCTAAAATGAATATTTTGTTGGTGAATGATGATGGTTTCGATGCTTTGGGGATACAGGTGCTTTTTGAGGCATCAAATACTTTTAATTCGATTGTAATTGCCCCCAGTGTTGAACAGTCGGCAAAGGGGCATTCGTTCACGATGTCTTCTCCTTTGTACTTAACAGAGGTGTTCAACAACCAGTATCATTTAAGTGGTACACCAGCTGATTGTACGTATTTTGGTCTGAACTTTCTGTGTCCGAATGTTGATGTTGTGTTGTCGGGGATAAATCTTGGTGCCAATTTGGGTACGGATATTTATTACTCGGGTACGGTTGCTGCTGCTAGAGAAGGATTTCTGAAAGGCAAGATGTCATTTGCTTTTTCCATGATGGAAGATGTTGATTTCTCGAGTGCAGAGCAAAAATTACAAGCATATACCAGGGCTGCAAACTTGGCATTGGAGTTGGTGCAGCAAATATGTGCTTTGAGTGAATCGGTTGAATTGTGGAATATTAATTTTCCTGCATCCGCAATGTTAAAAGAAGAAGCCCCGAAAGTGTGCATCAAGAAATTGGGGCATCGAAAATATCAAGCTCGTGTACATGAAAGAAAAGACCCACGTGGCCGAACGTACTTTTGGATTGGAGGGC
>Ga0206130_10006018_pt1 | contig 14101 bp, 12 predicted proteins | sample Helgoland_Spring_9_FD_148637 | JGI IMG/M metagenome (GOLD analysis project Ga0206130, IMG submission 148637) | Pelagic subsurface seawater microbial communities from Kabeltonne, Helgoland, North Sea - Helgoland_Spring_Bloom_20160512_1 | ecosystem: Environmental > Aquatic > Marine > Epipelagic ... | reverse complement strand
CGTTGAGCATAAGAATGGTGAATAGAGAATAGTGAATGTTGAATTAGCCGAGCAGGCGTTTGAAGTCGCCTAGCAGGGTTTGTAAGAAGTCGGCGCCGGTTTTGTGGCTCGCGGTGGTGAAGTCGAGAGGAAGGTTTTCCAAGGCTGAGCGGAGTTTGACGGCCTGGAAAAGCTCGGAGGCGTCTTCGATGCCTGGCTGGTGTAGGGTGTTGTGAAGCGCGGTGAGTGCTGCGAAAATAGGTGGCCACTGAATCCATTGAGGAAATGTTTCTTTGCCAGCTTCGCAGAGAAAGTCCCATTGCTTGTGAATGATGCGGAAGTGTTTTTCCCGCTGGCTGCGGGTGGCGATGACGTGGCCGGAGGACTCGAGTTCGTTTAAGGTCTGCTGGACGATACGTTTTGAATAGGCGGTCTGGCGGGCGATTTCCGCAGGGTGGCCGGAGTCATGACAAAGTAGCCAAGGGATGATTTCAGCCCGGGATTGCAGGCCGAAGATCCAGCGTGTCTTGAACAGGAAGTTGGTGGCTGGGTGTGGTTGAGGAACCTGACTCATGCGGCGCAGCTCCGCAGGGGTGCGTAGCCAGCCAAATTTCTGGAAATGGGGATCTGGCTCGACGGGGTAATCATCCCAGTCAATCTTCTGAACTGATGGAAATAGTGACTCCGGTGGATCGTGTGGTGTTTTACAGGAGTTGACCAAAGTTTTCCAACGAGCATGGACGGACTGGGTAGCCAGTGAATCTGCCATGGCAGCGAGCACAGAAGCATCTCCCAGCGCCCACTGCTTCCGAATGTTTTTCAGTCGTGTCAGGTTGATGAGTTCGCCATGGAGATGGAGCCAGTCAAAAATCTCGTCGAAGAGCCGGGCGTCATGCCGGGCAATGGTGGTGGAAAACAGTAGCAATGCCTCAGGGTCAATCACCCACGGATCTGAGGGGGTGGCACGGCCAGCAACTCCTATGTCTGACCACTGCCGCCAGAGAAAACGGAGGGAGACATCGAGGGTGGCGTCTCTATAGTTCTTGATAGACTGATTCATGGCCAAGTTCGGTGAGGGTTGCTTTCAGGAGCATGCGGAAGCCTTCGGATTCATCGTGTAGCAGACACCATCGTGCTGCTTGCAGGAGTTCATCTGAGGTGGGGGCGAGGTCGCGGAGGTCGTTGCTGTGTCGGCTGGGTGTGGGGCCCTGGTCCGCAGCGGCGTAGAGTTTGAGATGAATCTGATCGATCCTGCCAATGTAGCTGATCGTCAATGCAGAGCCGTATTCACGTGTGGTCAGGCGGCTTGCCAGACCCTCCGGGAGACCAAAGCGGAAAAACGAATCGTCTGACGGGCCGGTGTTGAACCAGTGTTCCATCAGGTTCATCTCCTTGCGCACCTTCTCAGCTGCCACCAGGATGTATTCCGGTAAAGGCTTGGCCGTGATAATCTGGCCACGGTCAAGTAATGCGAGAACATCCACATCCCTCGTGGTCTCACGGCTGACCATGCCCAACGCCAGCAGCGAGGAACCTCCGCAGATCACAAAGTGCAGCGGTGGTTGCCCCTCGATCATGGCGGCTAGAAGACTGAGTGACCCCTCTATGGATTGTTGGTTTATTTCCATGTTTTACATATATAGAGCTTATACCGAGAACATAAAGTGTTTTTTTATCGGTTTTTTATGCATTTCAACGTTTTAGTTGCGTTTAGGTTCTTCCAATGCCTAGCTCGGTAAGATGTTTGTTCATTTCCCCCCTTACCGAGGCGAGCTTACCCTCTAGGTCTTCTATTTCCTGCTGCACCTCGGCGATGTCGATTTCCTCCTCTTCCTCGAAGGTATCGACGTAGCGGGGAATATTGAGGTTGAAGTCGTTTTCCTTGAGTTCGTCCAGTGTAGCGCGGTAAGCGTATTTATCGATGGTCTGGTAATCCTCCAGCGTCTGGCAGATGCGGTCCATGTGTTTCGAGCCGAGCTTGTTCTGGTTGGTGCCTTTTTCAAATTCCTTGGAGGCGTCGATGAACAGGGTATCGGTGTGGGACTTGCCTTTGTTGAAGATCAGAATAGCGGCGGGAATACCAGTGCCGTAGAAGAGGTTGGCGGGTAGGCCAATGACGGCATCAAGGAGGTTTTCCTCGATGAGCTGCTTGCGGATCTTCCCTTCACCCGCGCCCCGGAAGAGAACTCCGTGCGGCACGATAACACCGACTTTTCCTGTCGCCTCAACGGTGGTCTCGATCATGTGGGAGATGAAGGCGTAGTCACCCTTGGACTTGGGCGGCACGCCCCGGTGGAAGCGTTTGTGCGGATCGGTGGAGGCGTCATCGGCACCCCACTTGTCCAGCGAGAAGGGAGGGTTGGCTACGACGATGTCAAACTTACGCAAGCGATCGTCGTGCAGGAGCTTGGGGTTGTTGATGGTGTCGCCCCACTCGATGCTGGCACCGTCCATGCCGTGCAGGAAGCAGTTCATACGTCCAAGTGCCCAGGTGGAGCCGTTGCTCTCTTGGCCGTAGAGCGCGAAGTCGTTACTGCCGACTTGTTCACCCGCCTTGATCAGCAGGGAGCAGGAACCACAGGCGGGGTCTGCGATGGTGTTACCCGGCTGCGGGTTGATCAGACGAGCGAGCAATGTAGAGACTTCTTCTGGAGTGTAGAACTCCCCTCCTTTTTTACCAGAGTCGCCGGCGAAGCGCTTGATCAGGTATTGGTAGGTGTTACCGATGATGTCCTCGGAGCCGACTCGGGATGGTGAGAGGTCGAGTTCGGGTTTGGCAAAGTCTTCAAGTAGGTTCTTGAGGCGGCGATTGCGATCCCGGGTCTGGCCGAGTGCGGACTCGGAGTTGAAGTCGATATTGCGGAACACGCCACCGAGCTTGGATTTGTTCTCCTCCTCGATGTGGTCGAGGGTAATGTTGATCAGTTCGCCAATGTTGCTGGCAGAGCGTCGCTCGTAGAGGCTGTAGAAATCGGCGGTGAAGGAGTCGATCTCCTTCTCCTTGTCATCCTTGAGGGTGACTGTAGGCAGGATGAACCGTTCACGGGAGAGCTTGCGGTTAACGCGCTCTTCGTTGCCATCGAATTCCTTCAGGTATGTCTCACGATGTTCTTTCCATACATCGGACATGTATTTGAGGAAGAGGGTGACGAGCACGTAGTTCTTATACTCGGAGGGGTCAACGACACCACGGAAGGTGTCACAGGCGGACCAGGCTGCACGGTTGATGTCATCTTGTCTAATCATAGTATTGAGAGTGTTGGTTATATGAATAATTGGCGGGTTGTTTATACGGATTGAGATAGTTTAATGCATTGTTCGAACTGGATTTTTCGTTTGGTGATAATATCCTGTTGAAGTTGTTTTTCCTGTTCGTTGAGACAGTGGAGCTGGATAAGACGTTGCTGCGTCTCTACTGGGGGAGCTGATATGATGAGTTCTGAGAGGGTGTTTTTTGTGATGATCTGAACCCGGCTACCTTTGCGCCGTTTGCGGAAATAGTTCTCAGCATAGTCCGAGTTGAGGACGAGTGCCAAGTAGTGAGGGAGAAGTTGCCCGGGGTTCTTTGGCGTCAGGATGTAGAACTGTGAAGGAGCGATGCACTGCTTTCCTTGCTCCGGCATGACCCCAGCACGGCAGTGGGTACCGCGTGCGGAAAAGACGACGTCCCCGGCAGCGATCGTGTATTTCTCCAGCCTTCCATCGGAACTGACCGGGTGTGAATAGTCTGGAGATATATCCAGCCCATCAATATCCTTGATGCGCAGCAAGTAGGGGCCGCGGTCGCCACCTACAGTATCGTCGGCACCCCCCACCCTTTTACGCTGGGTGAGCCCCGAACGTATGGTGCATAAATCACTTACTTCCGTGTGCATGATTAGTATTACTACACATAATCACATGTCTTGTCAAATATTTCTTGCAGTATTTGCATTACTTCCTCGTTAAGGTGCGCCAATTTATACGGCGACAGCCTTGCTACAATGACGACCAAGTTCCCCCGATGTGCTTGAATCAATCGAGTTTACCATAGTTTACATGAAATTGATAAACTAGGATAAGCTAGCTTTATTTCCCTCATAGGTACCATCAGAGACCTTTATTCCCCTGGAGCAAGCACCCCAAAGTCATCAAGGGCATCCTCGCCTAATCGCCATCATCAACGCGGCTCCATTGATTCAATCACGGTTCCATCGTTCTTGATAAAGATCGCCTCGACCTCATTTTGCTTCGCCCAGGCAAGGCCAACCTCACAGCCCATCACGTAGAGGGCGGTAGCGAGCGCGTCCGCGTCGGTGTTAGACGGGGCAATCACGGTGCAGGATAACAAGTTATGCTCAGGAACCTTTCCCGTGGCAACGTTCATGATATGACCCTCTTTGAAATACTGCCCTGAAGTCGCCATGGAGGTGTTATTAAGCAACACCCGTGGCCCCTTGATATGTGAATGGGAGGGCGGAATGTAAATGCCCACCTTCCACGGCTCGGCCTTCGCGTTGTTCCCACGGGCTTTAACTTCACCCCCAATCTCCACCAGGAAATCCTGAATCTCGAGTTCCTCATGCAGATAAGCAGCAATGCGATCCACCGCATAACCCTTCGCAATAGCGGACAGATCGATACCCTCGCCACGGTGATGAATATCAAAGGCTCCACCAGTGCGGACTTTGATTTCCTCTGCACGTTTGATGAGCTCTTTCAATTCCGCAGAGAGCTCGAATTCATCTTTTACCAGCGCACGATTATAACGTGATATTTCGGAGTCAGCTTTCCAAGTAGACGCGATCTTATCAATGCGTTGCAGACGCTTTTCCACCTGCGCCTGCATCGCCGCGGCATCCATACCTAGCTGCTCATGAGCGTGATACTGCACCTGATAGCGGGTGCCGAAGATACTACCCTGAAAGCTTTGATAGCTCGTTTTTTCTTCTCCTGCCTTGAGGGCAACAAATACCGCCACGCTGACCAGCATCAGCAATATAATGACGAAAAAATGGCGCTTCATCGCAGCTTCACTTCAAGGGCTCAGTGCGCTCAATGAGCAGTAAAGCACTATCAAAAAGATCATGTGCTGTGGTGATGGTTCCATCAGCATAAAGAAGCGACCACTCGAGCTCCCCCTCCTCCTCGTCCATTTCTGACTTGGGGTAACCCACCAGATCGAGCACCTGATAGCTACGTGGGCGCTTGTTATCGACCTCAACTACGTAAACCAAGGACGGCTGGTCCGCGTAATGCTCATTGCTATCATCGAGTGCATTAATCTCGATGAGCAAACGATAAGGCGTCTCCTTTTCCGGATCCTTGGGAACGATGTAATCCGCCGGATCAAAACTCTCATTGGGTGTCGCCGAGCTCAGGGCATCCACATCCTCGGCCTGCTTTTTGCCAGCCTTCTCCGCCGCTTCGCTCTCTGCCTTGTACTTCTCATACTCGCTCTTCTTATGATGCCAGTAGGGCAGCATCTGTTTCGCGTCAGGTGCCTTGCTGTGATAGAGGGTCTTCAGATGATAGCGTGAGGTGTTTTCCAGCCAGATCGCGACACGCGGAGGCTTTTCCGCGTCAAAGGCACTGCCCCCCTTGAAGTCCAGCTGCATCTTGTAATGCGGCGCGGGGGTGTAATTGTAGATCATTTTGGTGTCCTTGAGCTCAAAGCGATCCGCCGCCGGCCCGAGGTTCTTACTCAAGCCAAGAATCGCAAGCACCGGCTTGGGCTGCAGTAAAATCACAGTTACTAGAGCTGCCACACAGAGGATAACCAGCAGAGCGGTTTTACTGGTGAAGTAATTTTTGAGCTGGCGGAAATTGTTTTTTAGATGCAGGGCAATCGAGCCAATAAACACAAAACCCAGCAGCGCGTGCACGGATACCGTTAGAATATTAAAAGGCAGGAAAAAGCCCATCACTCCCGTCACTGCCAGTGTTAGGAAAAGAACGGCAATAGTGAGGGAGACAACGTTTCGCTTCATATCTTCTGAGCCAAGCTAGCTCTATGATCTCGCTGGCACAATCGCATTGTGCTTTTTAAGCTCGGCGTGGATTTTCTCCAAGGGAACCTCTCCAGGCGTTGTCTTCAGTCTGGCGGCTAGCACGGCCGTAACGGCTGCCGCCTGGCCCATGCCCATGCTACTGGCCTGCACGCGTGCTGCGGAGTTCGCCAGCCGGTCACTGGACACAGAGCGCCCAGCCACCATGATATTCTTCGAGCCCTTGGGAATGAGCGCACCCCGTGGAATGGTGGGAACTGTGCCGTGTTTGAGATGCCTTGGCACCACGCCTTTTTCATCGTGTAGATCGATTGGATAAAACGAGTAGGAGAGAGCATCGTCAAAAACCCTACCCGAAGTGTAGTCATGCACCGTGATCATGGTCTCACCCCTGATGCGGTAGGTTTCACGACTGGCAGTTTCATTCATCATCTTGTTGATGGATGCCTTTTCACCTCCCGGGATCGTTTTGAAAAACTTGAGCAAGCGCAACACACACTTACGGCCTGCGAGATTGGTTTGGGTTTGTGTAGCCGCGTTGGTAGAATCCGCACCAAAGATGTGGTTGGTATTACCGCGTGTGCTCGCGATCACCCCCATGATGTTGCCCGTCCAGGTGTCACCTTTTTGTAGCGTGCCGTTTTTAATCGCCTCATTGTATTTCTTCTTGATGAGGGCCGCATTCTCTCTGACGACTTTTGTATCAAAACCCTTGAAGGTCACCACATGAGTTCCCGGCTGGCGGGTTTTGCCACGCAAGCGCTCCATGCCCAACATGCCGACAACCTCAGCACCTCCTGTGCAGTCAATAATCTGGGCACAGCGCAATTGATAAGCAACCCCCTGCCCGACCACATCGACCAGCCAGCCATCTGCTGTTTGCTCCACCTTCTGAGGAAACTGGTAGTAGGCTAGTGACACACCTGCATCCAGACAGGCCTCCTCCGCCAGTAGTGAATAGAGCTGCGCATTGATATCAACATGATAAGGAACATGCGAGCCATGCACCTTGGTGAAATCCTGCAGCTTTCTACCATCCACTTCCACCGACTTCGCCACCAGCTCCCAGCCAATACCCCCTACCACCTGCTTGCCCCAAGCGTGAAACAAACCAGGAAAACAAACCCCTCCCGTGGTGGTGGTGCCACCCAGTTGAGAGTTACGTTCCAATAAAACCGTCTTTGCTCCCATGCGTCCCGCTTGGATCGCGGCGACATGGCCGGCTGATCCTCCACCAACGACAAGCACATCGACATCGAGCACGTCAGGGTTCTTTGGATCGGGTGAGGGCAAGTTCTCCGCACTCGCTTTGTGCACAAGGCCAGAGGCAGCCAGGATGGCAGTACCTGCCACCTGCCCTTTGATAAATTGACGTCGGTTCATGGAATATTCAGTTCAAGATCAATGATGCATTCTTGCACTCTTAAGACTTACGCGACGCATCGCCTAAAGATGTCAAGGAATGCAAGAAATGTAATACCAAAACTAGGTGATGCAGAGCACCTTGCAAGAGCCCATATGGGGGATGCCCCGCAGGGCACGGCCGTGAGGCCGGCTTGAATTTGGAATTTGGAATGATGAATTTGGAAATCCAGCACGACGCATTCACCAGGCATGATATGGGGTCACGCAAAGGCGCTAAGGCGCTAAGCAATCCGCCAGGGGCGGAGCCAAGGTAGGACGGCTTTTCAAGCTGTCGACATGCTTGAAATTCTGACAGGCCGACCCCGACAAGTCGGGGTCCTACCTTCCGGCCGCGTTGCGGCATGAACACGCAATCCACCTTGGCGGCTTGGCGGCTTGGCGTGCGAAAAAAGAAACTCACGCACAGGCGCCAAAGCACGAAGCATCCGCCATCATTCATTCGCCATCAGAAATCGCCGCTCTGCGGCTCACTTGTTTCGGCTCCGGGAGGTGATCAACAAAATCGCCGTCCTTGTTGCGGAATTCCTCCACGGCTTTGCGCCTGAGCTCGATTAGCTTCTGAGCATACTCAACATTCACTGCCAAATTATCCAGCTCATCAGGGTCTTGTTCCAGATCATAGAGCTCCTCGATCACGTCATCTTTAAAATGCCGGATGTATTTGTATTTCCCGTCCCGCATCATCATCCAAGCATAGAGGTCCCTGCGCTTGAATGCATCGTAGTTCTTCGCCTTGAGCGCCTCCACCACGCGGTCACCGTATTCGTAGATCGTATTGATCATTAGCATTGGCTCCTCAAGTTTCCCTTCGGGCTTTATCAGCAGCCCCTTGAGGTCGCGTCCATGCATCTTCCATTCCGGCTCAATCCCCGCCAGCGAGTGAATCGTGCTGGTGATATCCACCCCGTTCACGACTTCCTTGCAAACGGTGCCCGGCTTGACGAGCCCCGGTGCGGAGAAAATGAGCGGCGCGCAGATATTGGCATCGTAGGGCATCCATTTTTCTTGTGACCCGTGCTGCCCCCAGGCGAATCCCTGATCCGAGGTAAAGATGATCACCGTGTTCTCCAACTGGCCGCTTTCTTTGAGAGCCGTGACAAGCGCCCCCACCCCGTCGTCCAGGGATTTGACCGCCTTATGATACTTTTTGACCGCCGCGTCGTAGCCTTTAGGCTGACCGTTACCATCTTTTTTCCAGCGGGTCAGGTTTTTCAGATGCTCCGGCTTCGTCGGGCGCGGGCCGAAGATATCGACCGGCACCCGGGATGCAGGAGCATCGCGATAGGATTCCATGTGCCGTTCTGCGGGCGTGTAGGGGCCGTGCACTCCTCCGAAGCAAAGCCAAAGGTACCAGGGTTTCTTCGAGCTCTTCTTTGCCTTGATGTAATCCACCGCCAGCTCGGTGTAGCGATCCGTGCTGTATCCGCCGAGTGGCTCACGATCCCCCCCATTGGTCCGGACGAGGGTGCCGTTGAAGTATGCCCCGGCATTTCTTCTTACTCCGCCACGGTCCCAGATCACCGAGTAATCCCAGTCACGGCCGTGGCCGACGTCTTCACCCAGATGCCACTTGCCGATACAAGCGGTCTCATAACCATTTTTTCTCAAGACCGAGGGGAAGAAACACAATTGCTCAGGGTCGTAGGACGCCATCGGATACTTGGTAATCTTCACCGTCTTTACCGCGTGCTGCAGTAGACCGGAGAGAGCACTGGCGCGTGACGGTTGGCACCAGGCTCCCGTGTAGCAGTGGGTGAAGCGCATGCCCGTATCGGCTAGCTTGTCGATATGCGGTGTCTTGGCCCAAGGGCGGGCTTCCTCGTAACAGGAGACCGAGCGGTGTGATTGATCATCAGTGAAGATATAGAGGATATTGGGTTTGTCCGATAGGGAGGCATTCTCCTGACCACTACAAGGCCAAACGCCGAGGCAAAGAAGACCCATTACAAGAAGAGTGTGCCGCTTGGAGTAAACCATACTGGCTCTAATAATGTAATGCACCACCTGAACTTACAATCACTTTGCGACTAAATCCTTCACCTTTTACGACAACTCTAGCCTCTTCACTAGCGCCAAGCCCCTATCTATGCGAAATGTAGGCAAAAACACCCTCGGCTCCTGAGCGAGTTAAAATTCCAGACTGGAAAAATCGAAATTTAGGCAACACTCTGCAGGTATTAATAAGCACCGTATGAAACTCACCGGATTCGCCGACGAAGCAGCCCCCGATCTCGCCACCCAGATCAAAGCGACCCAAGAACTGGGCTGGCAGTATATTTCCGCACGCGGCATCGATGGCAAAAACATCCACGACCTGAGTGACTCGGAATTCGACACGGCCCGCGGCCAACTTGAAGACGCGGGCATCCGCATCGCTGAGTTCGGCTCTCTCATCGGCAGCTGGGCAAAAAACATCGATAGTGACTTTGAAGTGACCCTCGGTGAAGTCGAGCGCTGCATCCCCCGTATGCAAAGACTGGGAACGCAAATTGTGCGCATCATGTCCTACGCCCAAGAGCCATGGGGAGAAGACCAGCACGAACAGGAACGCTTCCGCCGCCTGCGCGAAATCACCACCCGCTTCACGGACGCCGGCCTGATCACCGCTCACGAGAACTGCATGAACTGGGGTGGCTTCTCCAGTGCCCACACCCTGCGCCTGATCGAGGAAGTGCCCGGGCTGAAACTCATCTTCGACACCGGCAACCCAGTGTTCCAGAAAGACAGATCAATCCCTGAGCCCCAGCCTTGGCAAGATGCTTGGCATTTTTTTCAAGCGGTGCGTGAGCACATCATCCACATCCACATCAAGGACTGTCGCAACCCGCTCAATGATGAGGTAGAACCGGAATACGTCTTCCCCGGCGAGGGCCAGGCTTACATCCCCGCCATCATCGATGACCTGAAGCAATCGGGTTACCAGGGCTTTATCGCTATCGAGCCGCACGTCGCCACCGTGTTTCACGCCAAGGCTGATGATGTCGACTGGGACCAGTGCTACCGCAGTTATATTGAATACGGACGCCAACTCGACAGTCTCATCAACAACAACTAAATTAACCAACCATCAATATGAAAATCAGATTATTACTCATACTCGTAGCAAACATCGGCATATCACATGCTCATGATTGCAACACTCTCGAGACCCTCCAGACTGGTGGCAATGATGCTGCGACAGCAACCGTCAACGGACAACTTCTGCTCGACAATGTCGACTTCGCAAAACTCAAAAAACACGGCTTTAGCCCCCTCATCGGCAACAACCTCGATGGCTGGAAAATCCATAACGACAAACCTGAGGTCAAGTTTACCCTCAAAGACGGTGTCATTTCCGGCGCGTGTGAGAACTTGAAAGGCAACTCCTTCCTCTACACCACCAAGGAATACGACAGCTACCTGCTCTACTTCGAGTTCCGCTTCGATCACCTCAAGGGCAACTCCGGCCTGATGTATCATTCGAAATACAACGACGCCAAAAAATTCGCCGGCATCCAATTCGAGATGGATCCCACCAAGCGCCGGTGGACCGGTCTGCTCTATGCAGAAAACCTCGGCGGCTGGCACTACCCGAACCGCGATGGCGCTGCCGGCAAAGAAAAAGCCAGCAAGGAAACCCTGCGTGAGCTCTCCAAGATTGGACAAGAAGCTTTCAATCCAACGGGGTGGAACGCAGGCTTCATCCGCATCCGCGGCAATGAGATGCAAACCTGGCTCAATGGCACACTTCGCACCGACTACATCTGGAAGGTGGACAATTTCCCTGGCCAAGGCTCCATCGCACTGCAGATCCACGGTGGCAAATCCTGCGCCGTCTCATGGCGTAATCTCTACTTGCTGCCACTCGAAAGCGACAACAAGTAAGGCCACTACCGAGTAAGCGGCTAGCCGAGGCGAGCTACATCATTAGCTTCCTGTCCAGCGCGCGATACTGAATCGCCTCGAGCACATGCTCTGGCAAAATATCAGAACTGTCGGCAAGATCCGCAAGAGTCCTAGCCACCTTGAGAATCCGGTCATGTGCACGGGCGGAAAAATTCAACTCGGTCATTGCGTGCTCAAGGTAGCCTGATGCAGTAGCATCAATCCTGCAGTGTTCACGCATCACCTTGCTCGGCATCGATGCGTTGCAGGTGACATTGCCTTGATCAGAGAATCGCTCCACCTGGCGCTGCCGCGCCGCCTCCACCCGGCCGCGCACCACTGCTGAAGTCTCACCAGACTCTTCACTCGCCAGCTCACGGTATTCCACAAGAGGCACCTCCACATGAATATCGATTCTGTCTAACAGCGGACCGGAAATACGTTGACGGTATTTCTCAATCTGGGGAGGCGAGCAGCGACATTCACGCTTAGGGTCTCCGTAGTAGCCACAGGGACAAGGATTCATCGCCGCCACCATCATAAATCGACTAGGAAAGCTCAGGGTTCCCGCAGCACGAGAAATCGTCACATACCCATCCTCCAAGGGTTGCCGCATCACCTCCAGGGTCTGCCTGCGAAACTCGGGTAACTCATCAAGAAAAAGCACACCGTTATGGGCCAGTGATACCTCACCAGGACCGGGGTTAGTACCGCCGCCCAACAAACCGACATCTGAAATGGTATGGTGCGGTGCCCTGAATGGTCTGGTCACCAACAGAGCATTTTCCTTACCCAACAATCCGGAAATCGAATGCACCTTGGTCGAATCAATCGCCTCCGCCTCGGTAAGATCCGGCAGGATCGTTGGCAGACGTTTGGCGATCATCGATTTACCCGTTCCCGGAGGCCCGACCATCAGGAGATTGTGCCCACCTGCGGCTGCCACCTCCAAAGCTCGTTTCACCTGGTGCTGCCCTCTGACGTCCTCCAGCCCCACCTCGTAATGACGACGCGTGTCAAAAAGCCGTTTCCTATCCAGCTCATACGGAGCAAGCACCCTCTGGCCGGTGATGAAATCCCATGCCTGACGCAGGTTATCCACGCCATACACCTCCAGACCCTCAACCACTGCAGCCTCAGCCGCATTCGCTGCCGGCACAATCAGACGAGTCCTACCACGCCGTTTCGCCTCCAGCGCCATTGATAAAACCCCACGAACAGGGCGCACCATCCCATCCAGCGCCAACTCACCAATCATGGAATATCGCTCAGGTTCTTGGATAGATTCTTCTCCCGCAGTTTCAGCGAGAGCTAAAGCAATAGGCAGGTCAAAGCGCGGACCCTCTTTTTTCAAATCTGCAGGTGCTAAATTGATCGTCTTAACCCCATCTGCCCAGCCCAACGCCGATGTCGCCAGCGCAGACGTCACACGTTGCGCACTCTCCCGCACGGCGGCATCGGGCAAACCCACCACGTTAATCGCCGGCTTTTCCGCATTAAATGCACTGACCTCAACCTCAACCTCAATTCCGTCCACACCAAGCAGAGCAGACGAATACACACGGACAATCATGTGTTCAAACTAACACCTACTGTTAGAAGGTAAAGATCCAATTTAACATCTCTATCAGCTTCTTGCCACATACGGGTTGCAGCTTCCTGGGCTCAAAAAACCAGCCAATTTAGAATCATTCTAAAAAAATGAACAAAAATCGATTTGATGTCGTTTAACTAAGTAGAGAGCACTGAATTAAACATTCATCATCTAAATAAAAAAAGGATGTTCCAAGACGCTTACTCTAATGAAAACCACCCAAAGCGCACAATTTGAATAAACATCCCAGACACTCAAACATTCTCATTAGCCCATCTCTTGAATCACAACACATTAACTACCTAATACCATGTCACGATTTGAATCAGACAACAGCCTAAGGCTCTATCTTAGGGAAATATCCAAAACCGACCTCCTCACGCCCGAGCAAGAGGTAAAGTTGGCAGCCCGCATCAAGCGTGGTGACAAAAAAGCGCGTTCTCACATGATTCGCGCCAACCTTCGCTTGGTCGTAAAAATTGCCCAAGACTACTCTGGCTATGGTCTTCCACTCGCAGATCTTATCTCGGAGGGCAACATCGGCCTGATGAAAGCGGTAGAGCGTTTTGACCCCAACAAAGGAGGCAAACTCAGCACATACGGGTCATGGTGGATCAAGCAATCCATCAAACGCGCCCTGGCCAACCAGAGCAAAACCATCCGTCTGCCCGTTCACATGGTTGACAAAATCGCACGCATGAGACGCATCTCAGCAATGCTTGCTGAAGCACTCGGTCGTGAACCAACCCAAGAAGAACTTGCCGAAGAGCTCGGTATTCCACGCAAAAAACTTGCCCTACTCGAGCGTGCAGCGAAACGACCTACGTCCCTTAACGCACCCGTGCACGAGGACGACAGCTCGGAATTCAGCGACATCATCGGAGACGAACATGCTGTCGACCCCTTCGAGGCACTGGACAATAAGAGCATGCACAATGAGCTTGATGACTTGCTCGACGTTCTCGATCAGCGTGAGCACCGCATCATTGATGCCCGCTTTGGTCTAGATGGCAAAAAGCCTATGACCCTTGAGGAGGTAGGTGTCGAATTCGGTGTAACGCGTGAACGAATCAGACAGCTTCAAAATATCGCACTACAAAAAATGCGTAAAGCTCTTCGTCGCAAAGAGGTCCCCATGCCAGACCCCATGTCAGAAACTCTGGCAGAAGCGTCGTAAAGATTCGGTCGGGGAGCCTGATTTAGGTATAACATAGTAAGGATTGGCAATATTAAGAGCAGCAAGGATTACTTG
>Ga0206130_10006015_pt1 | contig 14105 bp, 11 predicted proteins | sample Helgoland_Spring_9_FD_148637 | JGI IMG/M metagenome (GOLD analysis project Ga0206130, IMG submission 148637) | Pelagic subsurface seawater microbial communities from Kabeltonne, Helgoland, North Sea - Helgoland_Spring_Bloom_20160512_1 | ecosystem: Environmental > Aquatic > Marine > Epipelagic ... | reverse complement strand
TAACCCCCTCTAAACCGGTAACAGTGAACTGATAAAGCGAATCTTTCATTTGGTCTAAAACAAATATAAAATTCGTTCCATCGCCAGTCACAAGTGTAGAAATTGGTTGTGAAAATTTATTAGGAGCTGTTAAGCTACCGTCTGCAATCGTTGAATCTGCCTCAAAAAGTATCCGAGGTTCGTAGCTCGCTCCAAAATCGGTCTCGATGTAATCAATAACTTGTACTTTTATTGAGGTATTATCAGACAACGATGTAAACACAAAATGATCAGGTCCACCAGCAGAGATCTGGGGAGGTTGAACAAAACTTGATATCCCCATTGGCTTTTTGAAAAAATCACGGAAAAAACCATTGGGTGTATTTACAATTACCGGTGTGATGTAAGTTCCATCTTCGTCAAATAATAAAATAGCATCATCAGGACCCCCAAATTTTTGTGGATTATTATCCACTCCAGATCGAGTAACATAGAACCGATTATCTTCAAGGACAGCTATCTTATTGAACTCAACTTTATCATCACTTCCCGAAAAAGTAGATTTAAAATAAAGTGGATGAGCTATTGTGTCAACCACACGTGCATATTCTATCCCAAATTCGTTTCCTTCACCATGCATATCGATACGATAGATACATGTTACATCTCTTGTTATTCCACCTACCGTCCGCTGGCTAGTTCCGATTGCTAATAAATCTAATTTTCTATTTTGAGCTATGGATTTAACACCATTCAACTGAAATCTACCCAACTCTCTGCCACTTTCGTCTAAAGATATTATTTCTTCAGTAGCCCCATCCACGACATAGATTAATTCATCAAAACCTGCAATGATATCTATCGGATTTTGGTATTTCTTAATTACAGGCTCAACAGGCACATAAGCTACTTCTCTTGGGAGATACTCCGGTACTTCAATAAAATCTAAATCTGTTTTTTTGCCAAAAAAACCATCACAACCGGCTATTAATAAAATGCCTATTAACCAATAATAGCTCTTATGTATGAAGTTACTGATCATCTTTGGTCATTATTAAATGGGATCGATAAACCAATGAGGTGTTGAACTCCCATTCGATTGGTCGGATTAACTGCATAATCAATATACAGAGGGTGTACTCCTAATCTTGTTTTAACTCCTATACCCGCGGTAGGGTAATTTTGACCTTGAACACTTAATTTGTACCCCAGTCTAGTGAAGAGGAGGTCTCTAAAGCTCAACTCACCTCCCAAACGAATATTTTCAGCATTATCACTAGGATGATTGAGTTCTGCAGAGGCCACTACTTTTTTAGATTTACTCTCATACGGAACAAATGAAAATCCCATCTTAAAAATGCTAGGTGTTGTATATTTATTTAGAACAACATCTGTTCTATTAAAAGTAGTTTCTAAATCAGAACCAATCATTTGAGAATTTCCTCCAAAATTTTTAACAACAACTGCGAATGTTAAGTCTTTATAATCTGTTGTATAAAGAAAGCCGATATCAGCAGTAATCGTGTGATTAGTGTATGAAGCAATACCCTCATAAATATATTTTAGTCCTATTCCAATACTGAAGTTTTGAGACAACTTTCTAGCATAGTTCATTCCTAATGCTGTATTATTAGCATAAAATAATTGTCCTGTACCATTGGGTTCGAACTCTGTCCTTATTTCCATGGCACCCGCATTTAAACTATTCACATTGAAACCAATGACTGAACCATCATCTAGAGTAAACCCTGATGCAAGAAAACTTTGATGAATTCCGGCTCCTACTGATAAATTACTAATTGCAATACCCGAACTTTTTATTTGGACTAGTGCCGCTGGATTATTTTCACTGCTGTATAAATTCCCTTTGTTAGCAACACTTGCACTGGCCATCGCAAAAGAAACAGGGCTCAAATCATTCTTTAAAAAACTCAACGCAGATAATCCAGCACGTTGACCACCAAAATTTGGAAGCAATTGTGCTTGGCTAAATAGCGAGGATAAGCTTAATAATAGTAATAACCCTTTTTTCAAAATACAATGCGAAAATACGACTTGATTCACAGAATAATAGCATAAGAAATATTAAAAAAATGACACTAAAAAGTTAAGGTCCTAGTACTCCTTTTCTATAAATTCTGTTCTGCATCTTAAGATTTCATAGTACAGTGTCAATTCGTCTACCATTTCAATAAAACTGGGATGAAAACTACAAAAAACCTTGAATCGAGCCAATTCCTCATCCTTAAAACTTGTGAGCGTTGACACTACAAAATTATCAAACTTTTTGCCATTCTCTTTGCGTTGCTTATCTTTTGCCAATAGCATAGCATACTCTCTACGCTCTCTTCCTGATTTACTAAATCGATCATATAAATAGGTAATTGGACTCCCAAGCACAACTCCACCTTGTGCAGACCTATCCAAACCAATCAGCTCTTTCTTCATTTCGATTATTCGGAGTTTCTCACGCACTTTTTCTTCATCGGACTTCCCAAGATTATTACTCACAAACTTGCTGTCAAACAATGAACGATCTCCCAAAATTGAAAACTTTACCTCTCTCAAATCATAAGTTCGTGGTTGCAGATAAAATACCAAATCTTCCCTTCCCTCAAATTCAGAGGGCCTTATTCGAAGCGTGTCATATACCAAATGAGAAATGGTGATTTCTGATTCCGGTTCATAAAAAATTGTGACTAAACCATCAACATTAGTCAGTAAAGACTCCCCATTACTGTTAGTTACCTTGGCATATAAAATCGGCTCTCCATTTACCAATGATTTGAATGCAGCTGAAAATTGACTGGATTGAGAATATCCCCATCCAGGTATCAAAATCATCATTAAAATTAATAAATGTCTCAAACTATATTCAGGCCTTGAACATACAAATCAAGTAAATAGTTGCTTTACTTTTGTAATTAATGACAAGATTTATATTTATTACGAGTATACTTATACTCTGTTCGAGTGCTTACAGTCAAAAAATAGACGTAGAAACACTCAAGCCAAATTCAGAGGACTTTGAAAATATCCATGTTAAAAAGATAGCTGAGGATACCTTCCAAAGTAGTTATGTTATATGGGTTAAACAACAGGTAAAACCTCATTATCATGCTCATCACTCAGAATATATTCACGTTTTGAATGGCAAAGCAATCATGAGACTTGATTCATCCACATTTACCATTCGAAAAGGAGATGTGGTTTTCATCCCACAGAAAAGTATTCATGCCGTAAAAACCGTTTCCAAAGAACCGCTTAAGGTCATATCAATCCAAACCCCACTTTTTGATGGTGATCGAATTTGGGTAGAAGAATAATCCATTTGAATCACACACGTGGAATATTAATACCTTTGTAATGGTGGATAGCAAATCTGAAATAGCCCCAATTAAATCGAAAATAAAAATACTGCCGAACGCACCAGGAGTATACAAATATTTTGATAACAATGGCACGATTCTTTATATTGGGAAGGCTATAGATTTAAAGAAAAGAGTAAGCTCTTACTTCAATAAAAAACACTATGAAAATAAAAAAACCGAAATTCTTGTTCGTAAAATATGGGATGTAAATGTTACTGTAGTCCCCACTGAAATTGACGCACTTTTATTAGAAAATAGTTTAATTAAAGAGTTCAAACCCAAGTATAATATCAATCTTAAAGACGATAAAACTTTCCCATCAATAAAGATTACGAATGAACGTTTTCCAAAAGTTTTTTCTGTTCGAAAAACAATTAAAGACGGGAGTACCTACTATGGCCCTTACACCAATATTAAACTCATGCGTATTGTATTGGAATTATGTAAAAAGATTTATCCAATCCGAAATTGCAACTTCAATCTTTCAGAAAAAAATATCACTGGAGGTAAATTTAAGGTGTGTCTCGAATACCAGATTGGAAATTGCAAAGGAGCTTGTGAGGGTTTGGAAAGTGAGGAGGAATATTTAGAAAGCATTAAAGGTATTCGAAATATTCTGAGAGGAAATCTAAAGGAGGTTAAAGATCATCTCAAAAATAAAATGGAACAAGCTTCCATAAATTGGAAATATGAAGAAGCAGGAAAGTACAAACAAAAACTTGATGTTTTAACGAACTATCAGAGTCGCAGTACCGTTGTAAATCCTAGAATTAATGACGTAGATGTTTATAATATTGCTCAAAATGACCGATATGCATACGTAAACTATTTGAGAATAGCCCGTGGAATAATCATCCAATCTCGCAATATGGAGCTCAAAAAGAAAATGAACGAAAGCACAGAATTGCTTTTAGAGACTGCCCTTGGAGATATTAAAAATTCTGACATGACTACTGAAACTGCCGAAATAATAGTACCTATACCGTTAACTATTTCTGGGGACTATACTATTCCAAAGGGTGGAGATAAGAAAAAGCTACTTGAGCTAAGCTATAAGAATGCATTGCTCTACATGAAAGAAAAGACTAATCAATATGAAAAGCTAGACCCAGACCTTAAAAAAGAACGTTTACTATCAACCATTCAAAAAGATTTAAGGCTTAAAGATTTGCCCGTTCACATGGAATGTTTTGATAATTCTAATCTTCAGGGATCATTTCCTGTAAGTGCATGTGTGGTATTTAAAAATGCAAAACCAAATAAAAAAGAATACAGACATTTCAATATTAAAACCGTTGAAGGTCCTAACGATTTTGCTAGCATGTATGAAGCATTGACAAGAAGATACTCACGGTTGATTGAACAAAAACATTCACTGCCTCAGTTAATTGTTATTGATGGAGGAAAGGGACAATTATCAAGTTCGGTTAAAGCATTGAAGGATTTAGGAATTTATGGGAAAGTTGCCATCATAGGAATTGCAAAACGATTAGAAGAAATCTTTTATCCTGAAGATAATCTTCCTCTTTATTTGGATAAAAAATCTGAAACGCTTCGTGTCATTCAACATATGCGTGATGAGGCACACCGCTTCGGAATCACACATCACCGAAATCAGAGAAGTAAAGGTACAATTGCCAGCAAATTGACAGAAATAAAGGGAATAGGGAATGAAACAGCAGCTGAATTGTTACGTACATTTAAATCCGTTACACGAATTAAAAAATCAACATTAGATGAAATAGCTAAAGTGGTTGGCCCTTCAAAAGCTGCTATTATCGTAAATTATTATCGTGAACAATCTTAATTCTTTCATCCAAAAAAGTGGGTTAGATGCATTCAAAAAACTTGCATATAATTTTACCTCAAATTACAATTACAACTGCATACTAGATAGCTGTAAATTAAAAACGGGTGTGTATGAGGGTAAATACGAATTTTTAGCTGCATTTGGTGCAGAAAAAATAGTTCAAAGTCCAGGAGAACTTGAAAAATATAAGAACGAAAACAACTGGTTTTTTGGCGTTGTTGGGTATGATTTAAAAAATAAATTTGAGGAGCTTTCTAGTCTTAATTCAGAAATCATTCATACTCCTGAGCTACTATTTTTTGTCCCTAAAATAATAATTGGTATTGATCGCGAAGAAAATGTAACTCTCATAAAAGGGGCATTACCTCCCAATTTTTGGCATGAATCAGAACAGAAACATCCTCACAGAATAAACCCTGAAGAAGTTCCAATCATTAAGGAGGATTATTTGAAAAAAATAAACACAATCCACGAACTAATCCGAGAAGGCGAGGTTTACGAGTTAAATTACTGCGTCCCACATAAATTTACTTACGAAGAATTCTCTCCCATAAATTTTCAAATTGCATTGATCAATAAATCTCCTGTACCTATGGCGGCCTATTTTAGTGCAGATTCACTCCATTTGTGTGGAGCAAGTATGGAGCGATATTTAACAAAAAAAGAGGATAAAATATTAAGTCAACCCATCAAAGGAACCATAAAAAAAGGAGAAACTATTGAAGAAGATCACGCCTTAATAGCCTCACTTTTAAACTCTGAAAAAGATCGTGCTGAAAATGTAATGATTGTTGATCTGGTCCGAAATGACCTTAATAAAATATGTCAAACTTCAAGTGTTAAGGTTACCGAATTATGTGAGATATACAGCTATTTACAAGTACATCAAATGATTTCTACCGTTGAAGGAAAACTAAAACCGAATACTTCTTTCACAGACATTTTAAGAGCAACATTCCCTATGGGTAGTATGACTGGTGCCCCTAAAATTGCGGCTATGAAACACATTGATGAGCTTGAATCATTCAAAAGAGGATGGTACAGTGGCTCAGTAGGATATATCCAACCCAATGGTGACTTTGATTTTAATGTAGTTATACGCAGTCTGCTGTGTGATGAAGACAAAAAAATACTAAACTACTGTGCAGGTGGAGCAATTACAATAGACTCCAATCCTGAAAATGAATGGGAGGAAATACAAGTTAAAACCAAAGCGATTACTGAAGTTTTGAATAACTAATCCCTCATATGATTAAATTTGTTACAAACTAATTATTCCCAATATGGATACAATTATCTCACTAGATCTCAACAACTTTAAGAATGGATCCCCAGAACAAAAGAAAAAATTTGTTCAAGATTTAGGGATTGCATACCAGCAAATAGGTTTTGTTGCTGTTTATAATCACGAATTAAGTGATGAATTAACCGCAGAACTATACAAATCTACCAAAGAATTTTATGCACTTCCTTTGGAGACAAAAATGAAGTATCACGTTAAAGGTTTAGCAGGTCAACGTGGCTTCACATCTTGGGGAACGGAACACAGCAAAGACAGTAAAGTTGGAGACTTAAAAGAATTCTACCATTTTGGACAAGAAATTCCTAATCATTTACAAAAGCAGTATGATTATCCCAAAAATATATTCAACGAAGAAGTTCCTCCCTTCAACAAATACAGTTTAAAGGCATTTTCTGCACTTCAAGAAACTGGAAAATATATGCTTAGGGCAATTGCACTATTTCTTGAATTAGATGAAAACTATTTTGATTCGTACATTGAATATGGGAATAGTATTCTTCGTCCTATTCATTATGGACCAATCAAAGAAGCCCCAAAAAATGCAGTCCGAGCAGGACAACACGAAGACATCAATCTAATAACCCTTCTCATGGGAGCAAGTGCTGAAGGCCTTGAAGTTTTAGATAAAAAAAATAATTGGGTCCCTATCACAGCTTTGCCAAATCAACTGATTGTAAATGTGGGAGATATGCTTCAGAGGTTAACCAATAATGTATTGAGAAGTACTACTCATCGAGTAGTTAATCCGCCCAAAGAACAATGGGGTACGACCCGATTTTCAATTCCATTTTTTTTACACCCTTCGTCAGAAATGAGGTTAGATTGTCTAGATCACTGTATTAGTTCTACAAATCCAAAAACGTATGACGATATTTCTGCTGGAGAATTTTTAAACGAACGATTAATCGAGATAGGTTTGGTGAAAGGTAAATGAGGATGTCTAAAATTGTTTACCCAACCCCGCTTACCATTTTTATTACTTACTTCGTAGTTCATGAAATTTATCATTACATTTTCATTTCTTTTTTTATCCATTTTTGGTATTGGACAAACCACCATTGGATTAGTAATAGAACCCACTTTTAATATCCCTCAATTCAAAAATTCGACTTCATCGGATTCAATCAAGGATATTCAAAAGCCAGACTTAACTTTAAGTTTTGGAATAGCAATTAAAAAGCAATTAGACCGATATAATTCACTAAGTTTTATCCCAGGTTTCCATCAAAGCAATCTACTAATCGTTAAAGAAAATCTTCAGTTTTTAGATATCATTCATCCAGCTCTACCAGAAATAAAAGATTTAACCCAATCTGCAAGTAAAGTTGCTCGTGTAAGATACAGACAACAATACATCGGTTCTCAAATATTCTACAACCGACAACTTCAATTAAGAAAAATACCCCCCAAATTAAAAATTGAAATTGGTGGTGGAATAGGGCTTTATTATTTAATTCATCACTCCGTAAAAGTAAACACTGAGGGGTTTGCTCTAAATAACCAATTCGTCACTATTATAAATGAGAAGAATACGGGCATTGATCCTAACCCCATATTGATTCAGGTTTTGATGGATGCCAATTTGCTTTACAATTTAACTCCGAATTACACCATTTCAGGTGGTCTTAAAGTTGGTCTTCCAATCACAAATACCAATAATGAACTTTTCACATTCAGAATGTACAATACTGGTTTAAGAATTAGTCTGAGTAAGCTGTTCTAGTTATCTAAATAGATATACCTCACCTTTTGAGACATAGGGTGTTTCAAATCCGTTCTGAGGTTTCCTATACCGAATTATGAAAAAATAGTACCCTTCATGAACGAGCTTTTTCTGGTAGTTTCCGTCCCATCCAAACTCACCCTCAGAGCTTTCATAAAGCAACTCGCCCCATCGATTATAAATTTGCATTGACTTCAAAGTCACATTACCAGAGGGCTTAAAAATATCATTCAAACCGTCATTGTTAGGAGAGAATGCGTTAGGTATAAATATCTCACAAGCGTAAGGTAAAAAAGTTAAATTGATATCATCCGTATAACTTCCACATTGATTGCTAACAGTAACCGAGTAGTATCCACTTGAAGTAATTCCTCGCTCACCTCCAACATAGCCATCATTCCAGCTATAGGTTGCATTCTGGGAAATTAAGTTGATATTTTTTACACCATCACCACAAAGCAATGAATCATTACCCAGTTCAAAATTTGGAGGGGAGATCACACTCACATTAATTGAATCTCGATAACTACATCCATTTTCGGTCTTTTGCACCCAGAATATTCCTGGAGTTTGAATTAGAATTGAAGAATCAATTGCTCCGTTACTCCATAAAAGTGAGGAATTACCCTTATCAATTTTTTTGGTAAATTGCTCACCTTGACATATAACAGTATCGACTCCCAACTCAAAAACAGGTAATTCAAAAACTGAGGTCGATCGGGTAAATGTATCCTTACATCCGTCTTCGTCCACTGCATAAGATACTTGATGATTTCCCGCAACATTCGGGCTGAAAACACCTCCCACAGACACCAGATTGCTTATCCAGCTACCCCCCGAGATTTTGGGTATCAAATTCACATCATCATCACCTTCACAATAAGAAAGTTGAAGACCGTCAAAGGAATTATCGGGTTGTTTTACAACAGCGGTACTGTCTTTGTAAATATCGTAACAACCATTATCATCCGTCACTTCTAGGGTAACTTCATAATTTCCAGTAGTTGAATATGTATGCGAAGCTAAAGCTAAGCTCGAAGTATTACCATCCCCAAAATCCCACTGATGCTGGGCATTTGCGTCAGAAGTATTGTGCTGAAAATCAAAAACATTATTGTTAATACACATCACTGAATCTAAAATAAGATTTAATGTGTCAATCGGTTTTTGACGTACTTCCACCGTTAAATCGATCGAATCTGTACACAATTCATCTCTTGGAGTGAAAGAATTTGAAATAATTAATTTGACGTTGTAAACACCAGGTTTTTGATAAGAGACATCACCGTTTATGATTTGATCGTCAAACGTACCATCGCCATAAATCCATTTGAAAACAGTATTAGAATATGGGGTGCTGAGATACCTAAAAGTAGAATTATTCTTAAAATAAAAATGATTCAAATTTCCATCAGGTTGATAAAAACATTGAATTAAACTATTGTTTGGATATGCTGGATCAATTGCAAAGTCTACAACTGGTTCAGGTGCAATTGTATCATATTTTATTACTTCTGCCACGCAACCAGGGCTTGTCACTTTTAATTTCACAGCAAAAATTCCATAAGTTGAATATGACTTCGATGGGTTCTGTTGGGTTGAAGTTGTAAAATCCCCAAAATTCCATGAATAATTTACTGCTTGGGGTTTTGACTGCGTAATTGAAGACGTAAAATTGGTAGTATTACCCGTCTCACATTGATAATTGTCATCCATCGAAAAATCAATAGATAAGTTCTCGGTTTTCGTACTAATCTCAGGATAACTTGTATTTAGGTAGTCAAATACCAATCCCGTTCCGTTGTACTCAAAAACTGAGAAGAAATAAGTCTGGTTTGGATCTAATTTTTTAACTGTAACGGACGAACCAATTCCATTGTAGACGATAAATTCACTTCCACTAATCGAATTCCCATTGCCAAAACTATCAGAAGCCAAGTAATAGGTGTTTTTTGCGGGAAACGACGAAATGGCCGAATTTTTAGAGGCCACTACAATCCGTGACGCCCCATTTCCGTTAGTCCATGAGACATTTGTTTCTGTGCAAGAAGTCTGATCAACAACTAAATTAGAGGCCGGAATTGTTGGCCCTTGGGCCATAACAATTGACACAATAATAGTCGCCAAAAATGAACAGTAAAATCTCAACATTAGTGGTGCAAAATTAATGATTTCATGTAATCAAAATAGATTATTTCTCCTATTGGAGTCATATTCTTGCTACAATACCCAAAGGTAAAATTTGATTTGTCCTAGAGCTTAAGCACAATTCTGATATTTCAAATTCCCTATTACTGAAATAATCATTCATTAGATTTTGAATAAGATAAGGGGATAACCCAAGTGAGTAAACATTAAGTACCAAAAATCCTTTAGGAGACAAAATTTGAGAAACCTGTTCTAACAAAGTTCCTAGTTTTTCCTCTAGCTTCCATCGTTCACCTTTTGCTCCGATTCCGTATGCAGGAGGGTCTAGAATGATTCCTTGATATTTTTTACCCCGTTTAACCTCTCGACTCACAAACTTCAGTGCATCCTCTACCACCCATCTGATTCCTTTTAATTTGCTATGACCTTGATTTTCATTCGCCCAACTAACTACTTGTTTAATTGAATCTACATGAACAACATCCATTTCTGCTGCCTTAGCTGCAAGAGACGCTCCACCTGTATATGCAAAAAGGTTAAGCACACTTCCCTTGCCATTGAATGCCCTTGATTTTTCATATATGTAATCCCAGTTTGCTGCCTGTTCTGGAAATATCCCTACATGTTTAAACTGAGTGAAATTAAGTTTCATTTTTATCCGTTGATCGGATAGCTTATAATGAATATACCATGGTCTTAGTTTACTAACATGATTCCATACTCCTTTATGACTGCCTTCTTGGGCAAAGGAGGCTGTCAAGATCTCCTTCCACTCTTTTTGAGACATTCTCGTATTCCAAATAGCTTGAGGTTCAGGTCTTGAGAGAATTTGACCAGCAAATTTCTCTAATTTCATCCCATTGCCAGAATCGATTAATTCGTATTCTTCCCAATTCTCCGGTTTAATAGCCTTTATCATACTACTTTAATTTCATCTGTTGTTAGTGGGGGTTGATTGACCATATGCAAATATATACTCGCCAATGCAACCACATCATTTTGACAATAGGCTCTTATCCGTTCCAAATCATTTTCCTTGTAATAAATATCAAATATTTGACTCCCATCAATATCATCTTTGGGTGATGGGATATTAAAAACGGCCGAAAGAAGATCTAATGATGTATAATTCTTAAAATCTCCAAACTTCCATAGATTCATCGTATCCAAATGCTTTACATCCCAGGGTTTTTTACCCGCTAAATCTAGCATGTCTGGCATCTGTATACGGTTTATAAGTATTCTTCTACTCAAATATGGAAAATCAAATTCTTTGCCATTGTGGGCACACAAGAAGTGAGACTTGGGATTATAATTACTTTGAAGCAAAGCACAGAAATCTTTCAGTAGTTCGAATTCGTTTTTGCCATAAAAACTTTTAATGCGAAATTCACGATTATCCCCACTATCATGAACAAAACCTACTGAAATACATATGATTTTACCAAACTCTGCATAGATTCCAGCCCTTGCATAAAGCTCCTCAGGAGATTCTTCATTCTTGGCAATATTATTTGCCTTTCGGTCCCATAATTTCTTCCATCTATCATCTAAGGACTGGTAATTTTCGTTTTGTGGTACTGTCTCTATATCTAAAAACAATATGTTTTTCATATGGGTCTATTTACTTGAGTTAACAAAAATAGTTTTTGTGCAATGACTCAAACTATAAACTTCATTATTAAGGTGAATTAATCCATAAATTTGTTGGATGAATTCTCTTAAAAAAGTCCAGGATAATATTCCATTGATCCTCTTTTTTACTACTTTATTTATCGTTTTTCATCAAGACTCAAGTGGGCAATTCAATGAAGATTTTTCGGATAATAACTTACATACAAACCCCAAATGGAGCGGAGATATCGATAAATTCATTATTGAAGATGGTAAACTTCGCTCGAACAGCTTGATACCCTCAGATGAATTTTTCATTAGTACAGCGAGTAATTCTGTTTTAGAAACAGAATGGCAAATTTCGTTGGATCTTGATTTCAAAACCTCGTCTGCTAACTACATTGACCTTTTTCTTGCATCAGATAGTGCCAATCCCTCCAAAGCCAATCATGCTTATTTTATTCGAATTGGGAATACAAAAGATGACATCTCAATGTATCAAATCCTCGATGGAGTAACAAGTCAACTCACAAATGGAACAGATAACAAAACCGAAAATAAAAAAATAGATATTAAAGTCGTCCATCAAGCCAATGGAAAGTGGGAGATTTTTGTGGATTACAACGATGGCAACAACCCAGCAATAGAGGGAGTTATTACGAATCTGGAAATATCTAAATCAGATTATTTTATAATTAGGATTAAGCAAAGTACTTCGAGCTTTTTTAGAAAACATCAAATAAATAAGATCAAAGTCGGGCCCATATTAATTGATATTACACCTCCAAAAATAGAAAGTCTAATCATCCAAGATCCTAAAACAATTATTCTTAAAACTAACGAACCAACATCAATATCGCCTACTTTATTTGATATTAATAACGATGTTGGCCCACCTAAGTCCGTTGAAATTACTGCCTCACAAATTCAGCTTAATTATGAAGATTCCTTAGAAAATGGCAACTATACTCTTCACATACAAAATCTTGATGATTTAGACGGAAATAGAGCAGACACTGTCATTTCGTTTACTGTTAATTTAGCAAAAGAGCCCAAAAATGGCGAAATCATTATTAATGAAATCTTCCCAGATCCATCCCCTTCAGTTGGCTTACCAGAAGCAGAGTTCATCGAACTTTTAAATCTAAAAAACTACCCGTTAAATCTGGAGAATTGTATAATTTCCGATAAAAATTCTGCTGTAATTATTCCTAAAATAATTGTTCCAAAAAAAGGGTTTATTGTTCTATGTAATGAGCCAGACTTGTTACTATTTGAGTCGATCTCTGGTGTTTACGGCATTAAGAGTCTTCCTAGTCTAAATAACAATGAAGATATAATCACCTTGAAAAACAAAAATAGTGAGCTACTAGACTCTTTGAATTACACGAAAAGCTTTTACCGAAATGAGGAAAAACAAGAAGGTGGATATTCTCTAGAGCGAATTCATTTTTTTTAAAATTGCATTGAAAGTTCCAATTGGATTGCTAGTGAGCATAGCAATGGAGGCACTCCAGGCAAAATGAATTCTGTTCATGGGCATGAATATGATAGCACTCCCCCACATGTTTTATCTGCCACTTCTAATAACTTAAAAACAATCTATCTTCAATTAAATGAACTGCCAACGAATCTTATTGCATATGAACCATCTAATTATGAACTAATTAATAGTAGTAATCAACCAACTAGTGTTAGTATGGATGCAAACCACAAAACCATCGCCATTCAATTTGAAAACCAACTTCCATTAAGCTCAATCTTTCAACTGAAGATTAAAGAACTCGTTGATTGTTCTGGAAACCAAGCTCAAGAATCATACATAGACATCATCCCCGTTCATAGCGCTAAAAAAGGAGATATTATCATCAATGAAATCTTATTTAATCCATACCCCAACGGTGTAGATTTTATTGAGCTTTACAACACGAGTAATCACTATATCAATCTTCATGAATTAACATTTAAAACCTACCTACCCAATTCATCAACTTACTTCATTGAATCGAATAAAGAAGGCATTATTTTCCCAAATGAATTTATTGCTTTGAGTATTGATTCAAGCCAGGTAAAATATGATTATCCCGAGGCACAAACTATTTTACAATTAAGTAAAATGCCTCCCATGAATAATACCGAAGGAATTTTGAGTTTATA
>Ga0206130_10006009_pt1 | contig 14117 bp, 20 predicted proteins | sample Helgoland_Spring_9_FD_148637 | JGI IMG/M metagenome (GOLD analysis project Ga0206130, IMG submission 148637) | Pelagic subsurface seawater microbial communities from Kabeltonne, Helgoland, North Sea - Helgoland_Spring_Bloom_20160512_1 | ecosystem: Environmental > Aquatic > Marine > Epipelagic ... | reverse complement strand
ATTCGTAAGATGACACCATGGCAGATCATTAAAGATGGATGGCGTGGTCGTATTCGGGCGTGGAGTAAACGTGAGTTCTTTGATGGTGCAAGAGATCACAGCATGGATTTATACGAAGCAAAGATTGCTAAAAATTAAATCCGTAATCTCGTCTATCAATACCTTTAAGTGAGTCTTGACGATCTAGTTCCTGGATCGTCTCTTCGCCTATTGGCATATTAGGATCAAAGTAAGGTGGATGTTTTACTTCATTAATGATATAAGGTAATTGTTGTTCGTTAAACCAGTCAATAGTTTTTTGTTTATAAGGTAAGTTTATGTTAGTTAATGTATAACTTACACTCAAGTCGCATTGTAAATCTCTAAATTTAGTTAAATTTTCTAATAGTTTATTCCACTGTAAAGGCCAACGTTGGTATTCAAAAACACGCTCGATACCATCAATACTCATACAAACTATCACACGTTTAAACTTTGCTAATATCTGCAGAAGTTTTTTGTTTATTTCAGCACTGCCGTTTGTTACAAGACTAATTACACAGTCCGGATTTAATTGTTCTAATATTTCTAGATTACGTTTTTCCACTAGTGGTTCTCCACCAACAAACTCTACAAATTTTGCAGTATCATAATGAATTTGCACATCGTCTATTACTTTATAATTAGGTTTGCGGTTCAGACTTTGCCATTTTGTACTATATTCTCCAGAGCACATAATACATGCTCCATTGCACAAATTGCTTGTGCCAACTTGATATATTGTAGGATTATACCCATCTCGTTCACACATAATTCGAATGTTTTGTATAGACAAGTCGTATAGTGTATCAGCTAACATATTTTGCTGGATACGTCGACTTTGCTGTGCATTTTCTTCTGCTTTCCAACATTTATTACAATCTTTGCTTTTAACACCATTTAATAAATCATACCTAATTTGTGTTAAATCGTAATTTTCTGGAAGCCAGCAACATACACGAGTTTCGCGATACCAATCCAGTTCTTTGCCTAACCATGGCTGTACACAAAATGTTTTACTCAAAATATTTTACCACTTCTGGAAATGTATCTCGCCAATCTAAATTTCTTATGCTATCCCAAAATTCACAGTGAGCTATCATTGATCTGTGTTCTGTGTAGTTCACCGAACTCAATAGTCCTGTTACTTGTGCATTTTTTATAGTTAGTGCAGATATAAGATCGTGTGGAGTCTTATTAATATCTAGTTCTCCCCAACAAGGATGAACATTTATTTCTACAGGATCTCCTAAACGGTTACTATTGAAATTATTAGTAACCCAATCTTCCAGTCTACTATAGTAATACACATTTAACGGATTAAGCGTATGATTAAATCTAAAAAGTGTATTGACCGGAGAAAGTTCTCGCATTGTGTTAAGATTATTAACAAAGTCTTGCCATTTAATGGGCCAACGTTGGTACTCAAACTGATCTTCTATACCATCGATGCTAACTTCTATTTTTACAAGTTTGAATTGAGACATCAAATCATACGCTTGCTGGCTTGGAACACTTTGTCCACTTACAGTATAATGTATTTCACAATCTTGTTTATTAGGAACTTGTTCTAAAAACTTGGTGTGTAGTTCATTAATAAACGGCTCGCCGCCCCAAAACTTTATTTGTTTTAACATACTAAAGTCGTTGGTAAACAAATTATCAAATTCAATTTGATCAAACATATAAGGAGACTGCTTAACTTGTATATTTTGTTTTTTAAATTCTTTGTGCCATTGACTGCTACTGTCAGGAGCACAGATTACACATGCTGCACCACAAACATTATGTAGCATAATTTCTAAACTTTGTATTTTAGTATCACTATTTTTTACTATATCAAAACTACTATGCCTGTAACTGGATCCATTGCTGATTTCCAATGCACAACATGTTTCGCAGCCGGGAGACCAATCTACAATGTTTCTGTATTGGTCTCTTGCTTTTTCTATGTTATTGTATGATAAATTTGTAATTAAATTTTTGCTTTTGTACCAGCAACAAGGTGTTATATTATAGCCTGTTCCTTTTTTAGAAATGCTAACGCCATTGGTTAAAAACTTACAAAAATCACTCACTTTTTAGTCCCGCTAACATATCTTTGAGTTTACTGCTCTGCACACTAGCAGTTGGTGTACTAACATTGTCACTTGCTTCTACTACGCCGTTGCTCTTAATACGATTCATAATGTTACTGCCCGTAGTCTGTTGCGGTGCATCTTCATCTTCGCCTAGGTCTGTAATACGCAGACTTTCCAAGTTAAAGCCTAAGTCAATCTTTTGACCAACACCACTACTGCTACGAGTTTTCATTAACTGTATCTGATAGCGTCCACGCTCACGCATAGCACGACTTGTAAAGATACCAAAGACATTATCCGCTGTGTTAATCTTACTCAAGCCGCCTGAGATATGACTGTGATCGAATTCAATTTCATCCACTGCACCTCTGTTCAGCTGACTTGCTGTTACAAACACACAGTTAAGTTCTTTAGCCAAGTTACGCAGTTCTTCACTAACATACTTGTCTTTAACAAATAGATCACTTGGACTTACTTTAGCACTGACTGGCATAAGCAAATCCAAATAGTCAATAAGCAAGAAGTCTACACGCCAGCCATTTTTAATTTGCAGTTCTTTCAAGTACGCACGGATATCATTTACATTGCTTTGTGCTGGCATGTATTTGATCTGCAAGTTGCCTGCTTTCTTGCCCACCATCTTAACTTTCATTTCTACAGTGTCCAAGTCTTTGAATACTTCTTTAGTACTCACATTAGTAAGCATACTGTCAATACGCATGGCACTAAGTCCTTCACTAAGTTCCAAACTCAAATACACGCCGTTTAGTCCTTGTGTTACCCAGTTCACTGCTAGGTTCTGCATAAACAAACTCTTACCTGATCCTGATCCACCTGCAAAAATATTGAGTTCACCTTTGTTCATGCCACCAAACAGTTTACGATCCATAGCGGGCCAGCCTGTGCTGATCTGTCCGTTATTGTCCTTGAGAGCCATAAGTCTTGCTCTGGGATCTTCAAAGTAGTTTGTGCCCATGTCTTTTGTAAGACTGATCTGTACTGCGTCTTTGATGATCTTTTCAACTGGTTCATATTCGCCCTTCTCAAGTAAATCTGCACTCTTGAGAATGGCACGTTCTAGTTCCTGCCGCTTGGTGAATCCTTCAAACTCTGCGAGGAACCAATCATTATGACTTTCTGTAATCTCTGGAACAGGCTTTAGTTCAACACCTGTTACTGCACGAATCTGTTCGTGCGTAGGCAATGCGCCATGATCATCACTGTGCTGTTTAATAAACACTGCAGTATCATGTAAACTGCGATCAAAGTTATCTACATTGTAGATGTTTTGCACACGCACAAAGTTCTGTGCATCATGCAACATCATTTCTAGAAATAACTTTTGTAAGTCTGCTGTATATTCTTTACTCATTTATTTTCCCACATGCAAAAGTGCAATAGTCATAACGATTAGTTTGTATTGTACTATAGAAATTATCAAAAAGTCTAGCACATTCTACATAAGTTGTAGTTGCAATATTATATTTTTTACGATCTTGCCACCAATCTGACTTATAATAATATCTAAAATCATGTACATGACAACAACTCATAAACTGTCCACTGGCACTAATATACAATAGTTTTCTATTCTTACATTTTGGAATAATATCTCCACCTCCTGGTTGAATTCGTTCACTTGAAAAAACAAAAAATTCATCCATGCCTAGCTGTACACTAAGTTTTTTAGCAGACTCTACGCTTTCTGTATTATAATTAAAAGGAATAAACTGCCAGCGTGTTTGCACTCCTTGTGCTACTGCAATGCGTATTGCTGGTTCTATTTGATCCCATCGTGCATTTATCCTATATTCTGTAAAGTTATCAGGTGTTCCGTCTATAGCAAAATCTATTTTATCACGTTCATCCAAACACTTTATAAATTTTTCCCACCACTTTTTACTTCTTCCTGATCCACTGGTTGCTATTTGTATACTGTCAGTATATTTTTTGCATACTTTTACTAGACCTTCAAGATCGGGATGCATTAGTGCATCTCCGTAAGTGCCACACAGTAATATGCTTGTAAAATAATTACCTTGTAAAAAATGATCTAGAGCATCAACATCAATATCCTCAATAGGTAAAAACTTTTTACCAAAGTCTTTAATTAATATAGTCCTAGGACACAGTGGACATTTTACAGTGCATCTACTAGTAGGCTCGATATGTAAACTATCCAAGACGTTTCCTCATTAGATTAATTTTTAAACTCATTGTTTGCTTTGCATCAATAATACTTTTAAGTGTGAACAGTTTACCATAGCGAACAACTGCATCATTAATGTCTTTTACATCCGTTTCCCATTCAGGAAAGCTAACACTCCATCCATACTCTAGTGCATCGTCAATTAACTTTTGCCCTGCACTGTCTCTGTCTGGTACCAGGACGACTTCTCTAGCGAGTGTGTCGATAATTTCTGCTTGTGTCTCACTGGCATTGTTACTTAGTACGCCAACACCACCAATACACATTGCATCCAATATACCTTCTGTTACAATCACAAACTTTGCATTGGGCAACTGATCATCCATGCCATAAACATATCCAGTATCGTAACTGTTGTGGTACTTGGGCTTGCTGTTTTCATCTGTTGATCTTGCAGTGTATCCTACGAGTTTGTTTTCATATGTGCAAGGAATAATAAAACGCTTCCACATACCTGCAGGCTTTGTGTTACTGTATAACAGTTTGGTGCTGTCTAGTCCTCGCTGTGCTACATAGTCTTGTACTGCTTGTGGTGCACGATCAAGTGTTACAACATTGTCTGGTAGTGGACGAGGCTTAAACTCTATAAAAAACTCTTCGTCAAGTTCTTGTTCTATTACCACTGTGTCTTTGATACGCAGTGCTTCAATATTAAGCATACTGCGAGTATTTTCATCCACACCTAACCAAGCAAGTAGTTTGCGCATTTTAAAACTGATGTGTCTGCCTGGTTGCCAACCTGTTTTAAAGTTGCAGTTAAAGCAGTGATAACTTATTGCTTCACCATTAGCAATAACGCCGCCTCTGCTACGCTTATCCATGCTTTCGCCATTGTGATGACAGCATACAGCATTAAACGAAATCCACCCATTAGTGGTACGCTTTTGCTTGCCTGGTAAGGCATCAATAACTGCTTGTTGGATACTATTCATAACTGTTATATTATACGTTCTTTTGCAAAATCATGCAACCTAATTGTAAAATATTCATGCCCTAGTTCATTGGGATGGCCGCCACTTGCAAATAAATCTAATCTGTCATCGCTCTGCTGCGCATCTTTAAGAACACTTTCCATTGTAAGTCCGTCTAAAAAGTAGTTATCGTAACCTGCAGATTTATGTTTACCCAGTGCATTAAACTGTAGTATAGGAATGTTGTGTGATTTGCATACACTGTTCACAAATAATTTTGCTGCATCAGTCCAATAATTATGGTCAACGTTGCTGATAATCCAATCCTTGCGACTGTGTAAAAACTTTTCATCATTTCTTACTGTGTTATTATGCGTCCAAGTTTCGTCTAACCAGCTGAATCTCTGAGGTTCGCTCCAAGCAACACACACTACTACACTTTCGCTGGGATTTCTATTGTTATTAAACCAGTCAGCAAACTGATACTGTATAGCATAGTTACTGTTAGCAGGCTCTGCGCGATTGTCCCAGGTTGCATCTAGTAGTTTGGCTAGTTTCCCTAACCAACAATGCTGTTCTCTATAGCGAGTGTTTGCGTAATGACGATCCCATACCATAGACTGAGATTCTTCATCAAATGTGTTATCTAGTTCTGGATCTATAAGTTCACTACCGTAGGTAAAACTACAGCCAAAGCCAACTAACTTCACGGTCTATATAATACTTGACTCAATGTTCCTGAGGTAGTTGTACGCTTAAAACGCACTGCACTGTATACGCCTGTAAAGTTAATGTAGGCGTTAGCAGTTTGTGCAGTATAGTTTGTTGTTGAGATAGTTGTAAAATCAGCGTTTTGAATACTATTACTTGGATTAATTGAGCCCTGTATCTCCAGGGTGCCTGTGAACGCACTGCTAAAATAAACCTGTGCAGTGTGTTGTGCTGTGTTGCGATTTACATAAGGTGCAATAGCAATGGTGCTGCCAGTGTCACCACTACCAAAATCTTCTACAGTGCTTGCTGTGAATGGAGGATAAACACCTTCATCAATTTCTAATACACCATTTGCACTGTAGTTGTCGTCTGCATATGCCGGTGCAGTTCTGCCTTCTGGATTGGTGACCTTAAGTCCATAACTGTAAAACTTGCTGTCTAGGTTAAGTATATCACTTTCTGTGATTGTAGCTTCCCATACGCCTCTGCGTGGATCAATTGCTGTGAGCGCACGTTCTACATATGCAACACCATTTTCTTTATCAAGTATAACAATAGTTGCTGTGTGATCTGTCATGCTAACACGCTTTTGATCACGGTTTTTAAATTCAATACGAATGTAATTGTCTATACCTCTGTAGACTTTGATGTTGGGTGTGTAAAACATACTCATGAGGTTATTAACTCCTGTATCAGTAATAACTGCAGTGTGTCTTTGTGCATATAAATATCCAGTAATAACAGTCATACAGTATTTATCGAAAGTGTTTAATGCCGGCGTTAGCAGAAGAAATATTTGAAAAATACCCTTTTTTAAGTTTGGTTACCTACGGCGGCGCAGAGTATGTAGGAATAGTACAGAATCAAGACGACACTGTATTAAGCATGTATGACTATAGCAAGATTCCAGACAATCTCAAAGCAAGTTTTTTAGAACTAGGTGATGCGTGGTGGTGGGAATCAAATAGAATGATTCCTATTAATTTATTTCTCAAAAAAGATTTTGCACAGTTTGCCAGTATATTGATTACATTTAACATTCGTGACACAGAAGTTGTTCGGGGTCCAAGTGTAAGTATTGCCGAACTAGCAAAAAAGCGTAGTAAAAGACGCAATATTCAATTGGTAAAGAAAGTAAAATGATGGAATTCTTTACAGTGCTCATGCTTAAACACTTCGTTGTTGACTTAGGTGTACAACAGTACTTAGGCCCTAGGCAAAAACACGAGTGGTTAGGTGATGGACACACCCATTACCTACATCATGGAATAACAACAATGTTTGTTGCACTGTGGTTTGCACCAGAGATTGCAGTAGTGCTAGGTATAATTGACTATGTGCTACACTGGCACATTGACTGGGGCAAGCATCATTTAAATAGATTTCTTAAATGCGAGACAAGAAGTACTACCTGGTGGTGGACTAATGTATTAGACCAGTGCTTGCATGTTCTGACTTATTATGCCCTAGTGGCGTGTAGTGCCGCCGCTATTGTTTGAAATAGTGTAATCATTAACATCTAAATCGTCAGCGATTGTTTTTGCTACATGTGCAAGCATTTGCTTGATCTGTTCATCTTCTAAAAATGTTTTATACAATACCAAACTATGCTTTAACAGCATAGTAGCCACATACATAAAATCTTCGTCTGAGGTTAACTGTGTTTGGATGTGTGCTACTAGTGCATTTTGTATATCTTGCATGCGTTGTGTGTCGTTAACCATTTGTTTCCTCTAATATATTCATATGCACTGCTACAAGTTGTGCATATGCCACACTGTGGCTTTTCTTAAAACTATAACTGTCCAAGCCTGCTTTATCCCAAACAGTTTGTGCAACATCTGCCCAAGTTTTGCCTATCAAGTGTCTTTTACCTGGACGAATAACAGCAAGAAACATTGCCATACGAGGGATGCTTGTAATATCCTCAGGCATCTTTGCCATTGTTTCATAGTGTTTGCCTACATGTATCAGTTGTTCAAAGAATGCTCTGTCGTGCAGTTTACTCCAGTTAGGCTCACGCATAAGTTCTACTAGATGCAGTTCATTGCGCACATGAGAGTACACACCAACATTTAGCAAGTCTAGTTTAAAGTATCCAAGTTCTTCTGCTCGCTTGTGATCTAATGTTGCTAGTCCATCATGTGCTTGTGGAATACGGTTAAAGTAAACACCTGTGTTGTGTTTGTTTCCGTTTTCTAGTCTGGCACCAACGCTGGGCACATGCTTTAGTAATTGTGTACGGTCACCAAAGTCAATGTCTACATCTGGCATATCAAAGTTCATATCTCACGCCTTCCCATGCTTCTATAGGATTTAAATCCTGTGTATTTGTTGGATATTCTTGCCAATTTTCTATTTCATACCCGAGATGTTGTTCTATATAATAGTCCAGACAGGCTTGTTCGACTAGTAAAAAATCGCCTAGATCAAAACTTTCATTGTTTTTCCAAGCGGTAAATGCTTGTGTTACACGAATTTCGCTTTGTATAAAAGGTTGCATGCGTTCTAAAAACTTCTCATGGATATCACTTACATCAGTCTTATATTGATATCCTAATCTTGTAAGTGTATTTTTTGTCATGGCTATAAAATTATCTTTTTCAAAAAAGTCTTTATAGTTTATTGTATAGCATATATTTCTTATGTCAAATTGTTGTTGAATTGTTGATATATAGGAATTATGAAAATTCTTTATAATATCTTTTAATAATTCTCTATTACCAGTTAAGCTATTTTCAAAACTATTCAATGATTTTGAAGATAATATTACAGGATGTTGATTTTTAAATAGACGTTCCTTTAAGTTAGTATCATTCAACAAATATAGATTATGTTCTCCGCCGGCATATAAACAGTAAAGCATAATTTTATACAAGTCATTATAGCTGTATGTTACAAAAGTATGAATGTCTTTAGCATCAGTTTCATACGCATGAAAAAAATCTATCACTCTTTGAAATCTACCATTGGCATGAGCACCCAGGTCACTTCCCCACACATCAAACTTTTTAACAGTACCTGAACTGATTGATAAACACCTACTTAAAAGATTACCGTGCGTGCCTCCCTCAAACAATAATATTGGCAATGTCATAGTCCTGCTTCCTTTAATATGTGTTTAACCCATTCCGTGTCTGCAAAGTAGTCTACAAACTTGCGCTTCCAATAGTCCGGATCAATATATGGAAAGATCATTTCGATCTGCTCTGTGCTTAGTTTGTCCAGTGCTGCTTGGCCACTTGCACAGTTAAAAATAATCCAAGCACTGATGCGCCCTGTTGTAATATGCTGCACAAGAACATTAGTGTTTACATAGTTAAAGTAATGATTAAACACACTGTCTTTTTCTTCTGCCCATGCTTCCATGGTTTTTATGCTACGCTCCAATGCATCCTGCGTTGCTTCTTTACGCAAGTGATCAAACAAGTATTCTTGATACACAGCGTCTTTGCACCAGTAGTCCAGTTTTTTATTGCTCTTAATAACCCAGTCGATGAACTTTGCAGTGTTGATTGCACGGATAGCAACCATGTGTCTACCAAACTTTACAAATGCATTATAGTATGCACTGTCACTGAAGTCTTTGTATGTCTTAAACTTTGCACTGCCTTGTGTAAGTTCATAGAAGCGCAAGTAAGCAGTCATACCCAGTTTGACACCTGCTTCATTTTCTTGTTGTGCTCTGCGCTTTGGCTCGCACAAATGCGCCACAAGAGTACTTTCCTTGCGATAGCCTTTGCCACAGTATTGGCATGTGTAGTCTTTGGTTTCCATACTATAGTTAATTATAGCATCTTTTATGACGCTTGTAAAGTCGTTCATTTTAACGCTCTTAAAACATTTGTCCAGTGTTTATAATATTTCTTAATATAAGGAAGTGCATTGTTGAAGTCTTCGTATCCTAATTTATCATATAATTTTTCAATATTCTTTAAAAAAATATCTTGATTTTCAAACCACTTACAATCCCAGGATATAAAGTTGGCTAATTGTTGTTCTGAAATTTTACATAACTCGGTGTGTACATGCTTTGGTACAACATCTTTATATTGAGACCTTTTATACACTAAGTCGGTTGTGTTTACTAATCTGATTGTAAGAGAATCTATATAGTAATTTTGCAAAACTTTAGTAGTAGCTAGTGAGTGTGCGACTAAAAATACGTCTTTAGTTCCACTAACGAGAGTCTTGAACTTGTCACAAAAGTTAAGATCCCAATAATATTTTTCTAATTCATCTGGTTTAAACGTATGATTGTCATCTAAACTATGACCTACAAACTCACTAGTTGTAAGACCTAAATCATTCCATTGGGCATGTTTCAAAGATTCTTTGAACATCATGATAAAATAATTACTTTTTTCTTGCATGCTACTATATGCTAGTTTGTGATGCATGATAGTTGCACTGTCACTGAAGCCCAGACAATTAATAACACATTTGCCGCCGCTGCCACGTGGAAAACTACTAATTATTATTCTGCAATTTATGTTCATTCGCCATATAACTTTGCTATTGCTTTGAGATCTTTGTCTGTATACATCTCACACAGCATATCTAATTCGTCACTTTTTGCAAGTGGATGCAGTCGCTCTACATCTTTGCGGCGCTTGCTTGAATTGTTCTTGTCTTTTTTCTTATGACCAACCCACTGATGGAACTGTGTGCCCATACCAGGACTAACTGTGCATAGCAGTTGCCACACTAGTTTAGGATGCTTTGCTAGTTCAAAATAATTACAATTTACATGTTTATTTGTAGCCATAAGATAATACGATTCTATTTCGAGTTTATGTTCTATTGGCTTTCCATCTTTGACAAGACTTACATAACGGTTTAGTAAGAATGGAGTTACTTGCTTTTGATGTTCCTGTGTAAGTCCATCATAGAACGCATAGTCTTTGCGATCTATTGCAGCAAGTATTGTGTTTAACTGTAGTTTGTCGGACATAGTTTCTCTTCTAAAAATTCTTGCCAGTTATCTTGGTTAATGTTATCAATGCTCCAATTGCGCATCTTTCCACTTACAGATTCTATTAAGTTGTTATCATATTCAAATTTGAAAACTTGTTCTAATACTTTATAACTCCAGTTATTATAAAGTTCTATGTGCTTTGAAATGTAACTATGTGCATATTCGATCTTATAATCTGGACAAATAGTTTTGTTAACATTATAATAGATTTCTGATAGATATAGCAAATTAAATACGTCTTTGTAATGCACACTAATAGTATTGGCAATATCACTATGATTATACTCTGTTTTTTCTATATTAAGTAGATTATTATAATATTTGTTAAAAAAAGTTGTTAAATCAAAATTATTATCTAAAACATTTTTATAAAATATATTAAACACTGCTTTGATCTTTTCATTTCTAGTAGGTGTTAAAATTCTTAAAACTTTTTTGTTAGCATGAGTGTAATCGAAGTTGTGCGTATGACCGTCATCAATACTTTGTGTGTAATCATAAATTGTATGATTTTGTTGTAATGTGTCGATTCTAATATTAGCACTATTAGATTTGTACTCGGGATGAAGAAAATGACCTAGAAAATGACCGCTTGCTCCTCGTGCCGCGCACACTGCGTAATGTAAATTAGTCAAATCTAACTCCGTGGGTATCTATTACATCACTAAATGATAACACAAACATACGAGCATCGTCAAGTGTTTCAAACTCTAACACAACTGTATTGTCCACGCTTTCTATTTTATATTCCGTATCTGTGCGATGTTCCAGGTAACGCTTTACACGATCTATAATGCCCTGCGCACGATTGCCATGTTTAACTGCAGTGTGAAAATCCAAATAATGACTAAACTGAAAACTTCTATAGTCTGTACGGATTATTCTACCAGGCTTTGTCAATGCTTACAATCTCGTTTTGTTTGTTAATCTCTTTGGCACAGAACACACAACGAGGATTCTCTACGCCTGTTTCAATTGGAATAGCAAGGATTTGTCCCTGTTTTAGTTTAGGGAAGAACCATTTAACATCGCTGTAAATGTCTACAATGTTTACTGGCAAGTAGTTGTGTCTAAAGTCTCCCAGTGGATTAAACACAAACGCATCAAAGCCACGATCATTTAAACTGCTAAAGTTAAGCATCTCTAGGTCGCCGATGTCTCTATCACCTATTAGGATCTTCCAATCCACTGGCATGCGAATCATATTGCCACCAACATCTAACACCACTGCCGGACTATTAAAACTTTCTAGAAATATAAGCGGAATAAAAAAGTAATCTGGATCAGCGGGATTACTGTTATCCAGTATTGCAAAACGAAGATCATCTACTTCGTCTGGTATATCATTCATTTCATATGCAGTGTTTTCCAGTGTTAGAATTCTCATAATGTAATATAATCCTTTTTTGAATCTTCTCTATCCAGATCTAATGTAATACAATGAATGCCGCCATCCCAAAAGAATCTGTGTCTCCAGGGAGTGATATGAGGAGTTATACCGTGTTTTTCAAATGCTCGAAATGCAGTTTCATTGTATCCACTTACTATAACATTTTTTTCATCAACACTCAATATGTTTACATCAAACACAGTTTCTTCTACATAACCAACCCAATCCGACAACCAATGCTCTACTAGATCAACTAGTTCGTCATCTTCGCTTGCGTCCGGTAACCACCATTTGCCGCCGTTCTTCATTTTTAATTTTCTCCAGTCTTGTACTTTTGCAAAACTTGTGTTTCCCAAATAACAAACCTCCCAATCTGGATAAAGTTTATTGTACTCAACTTCAAAATCTTTAATACTTAAAATAAGACCAGGGCAGGGTATACTCATTGCGCCGTCTATGTGACCATCACTTTCAGCAGTGTGTATTTTATAGTCAGGAAAACAATCTATGATAGGTTGCTCGTCAATGTCAGCACTAGTTCCTATTATAAGTGTATCACCTAGTCTATATATACCATTTGGTTGTACTGACTGTAATGCTAGATTTCTGATAACTTGATTGCCTTGTGCCGCTACCTGTTTTTCTATAACTTCATAAGGATCATTCTTTATATTAAATTTTTCTACGTTTGTATTTCCAGCCCAGTCTCTGAGACTGCTTGCTTTAACGATGTGTCTTTGACTATCCCATCTATAAAGTTTTTCTCCTATCATGCAAAGACTATCTCGAGGAGTCATACTATAAGGACCAGGGATTCTTTCAGAATCTGCAACTTTGTAATCTGGAATATCTGGGCGGATTACATCAACTCCAAAACTTTTCAAAAGTATACACAAACTAAGATAATCTTCTTCTGTTTCTTGTGCTATTTGTTCAAATTTAGTACGCAGTCTTGTATTCTTAATCCAGGAATAAAATTCAGGACTATAACTGCGACCAACAACACATGCTTTTAGTTTTCCAAAATGGGTATAACTAGAATACATTAGTATACTTCTACAATTTTATCGGCAATACCGTATTTCTTTGCTTCCTCTGCACTTAGCCAAACATCTTCTGCAGGAAGCAGTACTTCACGAATCTTCTTTTCGGTCAAGCCTGTGCATTTCTTATAGTGTTCTAGCATACGCTCACTGCTAAGTTCAAACTCACGCATTGTAGCAAACAGTTCATGTTCTTTACCGCGTGATCCCCAACTGTATTGATGGCTAAGGATACTTGTATTAGGCGTAACAACACGGCGACCTTTTGTGCCAGCCATAAATGTAAGGATACCACAACTTGCAATAAGTCCTAGTCCAACAGTACGAATAGGAATCTTACTGCCCTTCATAGTATCAATAAGTGCAAATGCTGCATGCACACTTCCACCTGGGCTATTGATAATAAGTGTAAGTTCTTTAGGACGCTGACTGGCTGGTAGCATATTCTGTTCAATAATCCAAGTAACAAAAGGCGCAGTGCTTTTGTTATTGAACTGCTCATAAAAATAAGCAACTCCACTGTTATACATTGTTTCGCCTAGTTTAGGCTTTGTATTGTCTTCACTCATGCTAATTCCAATCTGCTTTCTCTACCGTGAATGGGTAGTTGGCTTCTTTATAAAATGCTTTTCTTTTTGTTAAATGCCTTTTAGCGTATTTCGCTGTACTGGTTATGTCCCAGATTTGAACAAAGTCTTTATCTTCCGCTTTACGAATTCCACGCCCAATACTTTGGATAACGCGAACAAAACTTTTACCGGGCTCAACAAGCA
>Ga0206130_10006008_pt1 | contig 14121 bp, 10 predicted proteins | sample Helgoland_Spring_9_FD_148637 | JGI IMG/M metagenome (GOLD analysis project Ga0206130, IMG submission 148637) | Pelagic subsurface seawater microbial communities from Kabeltonne, Helgoland, North Sea - Helgoland_Spring_Bloom_20160512_1 | ecosystem: Environmental > Aquatic > Marine > Epipelagic ... | reverse complement strand
TTCTGAACCGCAAGGAATAGATCCTCATATTGTTACAGGAGTTCCTGAACATCATTTATTGATTGCTTTATGTGAAGGCCTAACAACATCAAACCCAAGGGGAGGGTCTAGCATGCCTGGCGCTGCAGAATCATGGGAAATTAGTGAAGATGGTAGAACCTATACTTTTAAACTACAAAAAAATGGTAAGTGGTCAAACGGTGATCCTGTAACAGCTCAAGATTTTGTATGGTCATGGAAAAGAGTACTTACACCTTCACTTGGTTCTCAGTATCCGGATATGCTTTACTATCTTGTAGGAGCCCAGGAGTATCATACGCATGATAATTCCAGCGGTGATCCCCAGCCATCATTTGATACTGTTGGTGTAAAAGCGCTAGATGATTTTACTCTTCAAGTCAGCCTTAATAATCCAACTCCTTTCTTTTTAGGCTTACTTAGTCATTACAGTACTTGGCCTGTGCACAAAGAAACAGTTTTAAAACATGGATCAATTGATGATAGAAATGGTCAGTGGACTAGGCCTGGAAATTTTGTTTGTAATGGAGCATTCCAATTAAAATCATGGGAACTGAATAGTAGAATTATTGTTGAAAAGAATCCAATGTACTGGGATGCAAATACAGTTAGGCTAAATGAAATTCATTATTATCCTGTTCAAAATGTTATGACTGAAGATAGAATGTTTAGGGCTGGACAGCTGCATATAACTAGCACACTTCCTTCTCAAAAATGCCCAGTCTATATTGAAGAGAATAATCCGGACCTGAGAATTGATCCATACATGGGAACATACTTTTATAGATTAAATACTAAACATCCTGTTCTCAGTGATCCCAAGGTTAGAAGGGCATTGGCATTTTCAATTGATAGAAAACAAATTGTTGATAAGGTAACTAAGTGTGGACAAATTCCCGCTTATTCATTCACACCTCCTGGTTCAAATGGTTACGAGCCTGATACATCAATTTCATTTGATCCAGAATATGCAAAAACGCTACTTAAAGAAGCAGGATATGACGAAAATAATCCTTTTCCTGAGCTAGAGATATTATTTAATACAAATGAAGATCACAGAAAAGTTGCATTAGCAGTCCAACAAATGTGGCAACAGAATTTAGGCGTGCAAATTAAATTAGTTAATCAGGATTGGAAAGTTTATCTTAATAGAGAAATGATTGGAGACTTCGAAGTTTCCAGAGCTGGCTGGATTGGTGACTATGAAGATCCAAATACTTTTCTTGATACTCTTAGACCAAATAGAGGTAATAATAAAACCGGCTGGGCTAACTTGGAATATGACATGCTGGTAGAAAAGGCTAACGAAATAAATAATCAAGAAAAAAGGTATGAGCTTTTAAATAAAGCTGAACAAATTCTGATAGATGAGATGCCTATAATTCCTATTTATACTTATGTTCGCTCATATCAGCTTTCTTCAGATGTTAAAGGTCATTATCCTAATTACTTAGATCATCATCATCCTAAATATATTTATTTAGAAAGAGATTAAAAAAAGCAAATGCTAGCTATTTTTGTTAAAAGAGTTCTTATGGCAATTCCAGTTTTACTGGCAGTTGCTACTATGACCTTCTTTTTAATAAAACTTGCTCCAGGAGGCCCTTTTGATGCTGAGAAGGCAGTCTCACCTCAGGTACTTAAAAACCTAAATGCTGTATATAACTTAGATGCATCTCAATGGGTGCAATATACAGATTACATGACAGGGGTGGTTCAGGGTGATTTTGGACCTTCTTTCAAATACCCAGGAAGGTCTGTAACTGAAATGATTTCTAGTGGTTTGCCTATTACTTTTGAGTTAGCTATGTATGCAATACTGATTGCACTTGTCATTGGTATTTTATCTGGCGTATTGGCTGCGTTAAAAAGAAATACAATGCTAGATTTTATTCCTATGGCTATAGCGATGATAGGTATTTGTGTACCTACATTTTTAATGGGGCCTTTATTGGTATTAATATTTGGCATTCAACTAGAGCTTTTACCAGTAGCAGGATGGGGTCAGCTTTCTGGTGATAAAATACTTCCATCTATTACATTAGGCTTTGCTTATGCGGCTTACATAGCTAGATTAAGTAGGGGAGGAATGCTAGAGGTCCTCAACCAAGACTTTATTAGAACTGCAAGAGCTAAGGGCTTAACCGAACGAATGGTTGTTATAAAACATGCAATGCAAGGTGGATTAATTCCTGTTGTTTCATTCTTAGGTCCTGCAATTGCTGGTTTGCTAGCAGGATCATTCGTTGTTGAAACTATTTTTCAAATACCAGGTCTTGGAAGGTTTTATGTTGAGGCTGCTTTAAATAGAGACTATACAATGATCCTTGGCACAACAATCTTCTTTTCAGCCATGATTGTATTTTTTAATCTCTTGTCTGATTTAGCTTCATTGTGGCTCAACCCAAGGTCTAGGGACGTTTAATGAGTAAAAATTCTTCATTATGGTCTGATGCTATATACCGCTTAACAAGAAATAAAGCTGCAATGATGGGTGGTGGTATTTTAGTTGCTTTAATAATTAGCGCGCTTTTAGCGCCCTGGATAGCACCATATTCTTATTCTTACCAAGATCTTGATTTAGGCGCATCACCACCTTCTGCAGAACATCTTCTAGGTACTGATATATTAGGTAGAGATCTGCTGAGTAGAATCCTTTATGGAGCCCGCGTCTCACTATTAGTTGGGTTTGTAGCAACAGGTGTTGCGTTAGTTATTGGAGTGTCTTGGGGAGTTATTGCAGGATATTTCGGTGGAAGGGTTGACTCAGTTATGATGAGAATAGTAGACATCTTGTATGGCCTTCCTTTTATAATTTTTGTTATTCTGCTTATGGTTATATTTGGCAGTAATCTTTGGCTTTTGTTTGGAGCTATTGGTGCTGTTGAGTGGTTAACAATGTCCAGGATAGTAAGAGGTCAGGTTATAGTTTTAAAAAATCAGGAATTTGTTCTTGCTGCAAAAGCTATGGGAGTAAGTAACTTTTCAATGTTTAAGAGACATCTGCTGCCTAACATCTTAGGCCCTATAGCTGTATACGCTACATTAACAATCCCTGCTGTAATGTTACTTGAAAGCTTTCTTAGCTTTCTGGGTCTTGGTATTCAGCCACCAATGAGTAGCTGGGGTACATTAATAAAAGATGGTGTTGAATCAATGGAAGAGTTTAGTTGGTTGCTTATATATCCAGGTTTAACATTTACAATCACTCTTTTTGCATTGAATTTCTTTGGCGACGGACTGAGAGATGCTCTTGATCCAAAAACTACGGATAATTAGAAAGCTCTTATTGCAATCTTAATTATTTGCCCTGGCATTAGCTGAGAATTTTGAAACTCATTAATATCTTTTATGCTTTGAATACTTACATCAAATAATTCAGAAATTTTATATAAATTATCACCTTGTTTTACTGAATAAAGAATTGTTCTCCTCTTAGACTCAATATTTCTATGAATATTTTTGTTACCAATAGTAAGTTGTTGACCAAGCTGCAGGTAAGAAGATTCAGTTAATGAATTGATTCTCAGTAGATCTTTTAGTGGGATGTTATATTTTTTTGAGATATCCCATAGAGTGTCTCCCTCAGAAACTATATGCATTTCATAGGGTATAAAGTTATTAGTTTTCATTTTACTCAGTGGAATCAAAAGAGTATCACTTATAGACAATAAGTCACTTTCGATATAATTAATTTCTTTAATAATTCTTACCTCAGTATCATATTTTCTTGAGAGGCTCCAAAGGCTATCACCAGAAGAAACAACGTGTGATATCCAATTAATTTGATTAACGTTCTCAAAAGGGCTTTGAGGATCATCAAGGAGGTATGCCTTGTCAATTGGTATGTAGAATATACTTTTATCTTTTGGTGCTGATGCCCATTTAGTATATCCCGCATTTAATTTATAAATCAGCTCAGGCTTAATACCTAAATAATCGCTAAGAGTAATAATCTCAACTTGACCTGGTATTTCTACTTTCTGAACAACAGACTCGACTGGAATGTCAGGCAGTTCAACACCATATTTGTCAGCGTTAAATACTATTTCCCTAATCGCTATATATTTAGGAATATATTCTGTTACCTGTTTTGATAAGTTTAATGAAAAAAAATCAGTGTCTAGACCCTGTCTTTTATTTTTTCTTATTTGCCTATCAAGATATGTTGGGCCGGCGTTATATGCTGCTAAAGCTAGATAAATATCGTTATCAAATCTTTCAAATAGATACTTAAAATATCCAATTGCTGCATGAGTTGATCTGTATGGATCATGCCTATCTTCAGACCACCACGACTTTTCTAAATTAAACAGTCTTCCCGTTTTTGGCATAAATTGCCATAGCCCAACTGCTCCTGATGGGGATATAGAAAAAGGATCATAATTACTTTCTATAAAAGGAATAAAAGCAAGCTCTACTGGTAAATTTGCAGCTTCAAGTTCCTGAACTACATAGTAAATAAAGTAATATGACTTATTAAGATATTCATTAAAATTATCAACATCCTTGATATGATTATTCATAAATAGCAATGTCTGATCATTAATTACTATTTCTGAGTCTTGTTGTGATTTATTTAAAATATATTCCCAGATATCATTAGGCGCATCTTCTAACACAGTCGCGTTAATTTCTTTGTTTGTAAGCGGTATATCTAAATTATTATTAGCTTCAGTTGGGAGGATTTTGCTAGAAGTCTGACAACTAACAAATAAAAACAAAGATAAAATAATTAGAAATTGTCTTTCCATTGCCTTAACGCCTTAAATATTTCATCTTCATGATTTGATGTATTAAATTGCTTAATTACACTTTTTTGAACTTCATTAGTCTGACATCTTAAAAAAGGGTTCACTTCTAGTTCTAGTTCAAGCGTTGAGGGTAATGTTGGTTTTCCTGTGCTTATTAAATTTTGTACATCATTATATCTTGAAATTAGCTTTTGATTAAGGGGTTCAACCTCTAAAGCAAATTTAAGGTTTGATTGTGTGTATTCATGTCCTGCATATATTTTTGTATTTGCAGGAAGTGATTTAAGTTTCAAAAGAGACGCATGCATTTGTTCAAATGTTCCTTCAAAAACTCTACCGCAGCCCCCTGAAAATAGAGTATCACCACAGAACAATATTGGTTCTTCAAACGTTTCACTATAAAAAGCAATGTGGTCTAAAGTATGCCCAGGTATTTCAATGACCTGGAAATCTATTCCAATTACATTAATTAAATCGCCACTCATTAGTTGCTTACTGATAGCGGAAATATTATTTACAGGACCATAGACGTCAACATCTTTAAAAAGAAGCATATCCTCAATTCCACCAGTATGATCAAAGTGATGATGCGTTATCAATATTGCTTCAAGTGTAAGGCCATTTTCTTTTAAAAAATTTATTGTTTGATCTGCTTCTCCAGGATCAATAACAATTGACCCTTCATTAGTTGTCACTAACCAAATATAATTATCGTTAAATGCCTTAATGGGCTCAATATTAATCATAAGTGAATTCTAAATTAATTTTATGAAAACAGTAAACATTTATACAGATGGTGCTTGCAGGGGAAATCCTGGTCCAGGAGGTTGGGGCGCATTAATAGAGTTTGGCGATCTTACCAAAGAGTACTTTGGTGGAGATAGAAAAACCACAAATAATCAAATGGAACTTAAAGCTGCAATAGAAGGTTTAAAAGCTTTAAATGAATCTTGCCACGTAAATCTTACAACTGACTCAAAGTACGTTATGCAGGGAATTACCTTATGGATAACTAATTGGAAAAAAAATAACTGGAAAAATGCAGCTAAAAAAGATGTAAAAAATAAAGAGCTTTGGGTTGAATTAGATAAAGCTGTTTCAAAGCATGATGTGAAATGGAATTGGGTTAAAGGCCATTCAGGGCATAGACAGAATGAAATTGCTGATCAGTTAGCTAACAAAGGTATTGATAATCTTTAATTATGGCAAAAAAATATATAATTCTTGATACTGAAACTACTGGGCTTCACGTCAAAGAAGGACACAGGATAATAGAAATTGGGGCAGTTCTTCTAAATGATAGAAAAAAATCAGAGGATCATTTTCATACCTATTTAAATCCCATGAGGCTAATAGATGATGAGGCTACTCAAGTTCATGGTATTACAAATGAAGATTTAAATGACAAGCCTCTCTTTGAAGATATTGCTGAAGAATTTCTTGAGTTTGTTGATGGGGCAACTCTTGTTATTCACAATGCTGAGTTTGATGTTGGATTTTTAGATAACGAGCTAAAACTAGCATCATCAACATATCCTAAGCTTGATGAAATATGCACTATAGAAGATTCATTGCAAATGGCACGAGATATGTTTCCAGGTCAAAGGAATACCCTTGATGCATTAGTTACACGATTTGATATAAAAGGTTATGACAGAGAGCTTCATGGAGGTTTAAAAGATGCAAATATTCTTGCAGATGTCTATCTCCATCTTACAGGGGGGCAAAAAAAGTTTGAGTTTATGTCATCAAATGAAAATCAATCTATTGGCAGTAAATCTGAAAATAAAATATCAACTTTAAAGAATTTCAATCTAAAAAAAATAGTTACAAATGAAAATGAATTAAGTGAACATGAAAATATGCTTTCAGATATGTATGAAAGAACATCTGTTGAACCTATATGGAGAAAAAATTAATGAAAAAAGTAGTTACAAGGTTTGCACCCAGCCCAACTGGAACTCTTCATATTGGAGGAGTTAGAACTGCATTATTTAATTATGTTTATGCAAAACAACATGATGGATTGTTTCTAGTCCGTATTGAAGACACTGATAAGGAAAGATCAACCAAAGAGTTTGAAAAAAATATTTTAGATAGTCTTAACTCTATTGGTTTGTCTCCTGATTTGAAACCAATAAACCAATCTGAAAGAAATGATATTTATAAAGCTGCTGCTCAAAAGTTAATTGATTCAAATCAGGCTTATTATTGTGATTGCTCAGTTGAGGAGCTTGATCAGATGAGAGCGGAGCAGCAATCACAAGGACAAAAACCTCAATATGATGGTCGATCAAGAGATAAAAATCTTCCAAAGACTGAAAATACTGTTTTAAGACTTAAAACTCCATTAGATGGAGAGGTTGTTGTTAAAGACTATGTAAGAGGGGATATAGTATTCAATAATTCTGAATTGGATGACCTTATAATTCTCCGAAGTGATGGAAGTCCAACCTATCACTTATGTAATGTTGTTGATGATTATGAGCAGGGTGTGACTACAGTTATCAGGGGCGAAGACCACCTAAGTAATACCCCTAGACAAATTCACATCCAAAATGCATTAGGTTATCCAAAATTAGAATATGCGCACTTACCCCTTGTTCTTGGCAGTGATAAAAAGAGACTATCTAAAAGACATGCTGCTACAAGCCTTGAGGAATATAAAGAACTTGGCTACCTAGATTCTGCCATTTTAAATACCTTGGCAAGGTTAGGATGGTCTCGAGGTGAAAATGAGGTTTTCTATTTAGATGATTTAATTAAAGAGTTTAGTATTTCAGAGATTCAAAAAGCTGGTGCTATTTTTGATATAACAAAACTAGATTTTTTAAACTCACAACATATGGCAAATTTAGATTTAGAGGAATTTATTGATTATCTTAGACCTTTTCTTAAAATCAAAAATATTGATATTGATAATCATCCAAAAAGAGATTTACTAATTGATTCAATGAGATCATCTGCAAATAATCTGGCTGGCGTTGCAGTAAATCTTGTCTGTTACTTTCATGATGTAGTCGAATACAATCAAAAAGCAATAGATAAGTTTATTGGTTCATCGAATCAAGTTTTAATTGATCTAAAAGAAAGACTTGCAGATGCAAGTGAGTGGAATGAGGTAAATATAGATAATATATTATTAAAATACAGGGAGGAAAAAGAATTATCAGTGCCCAAGGTAAATCAACCCTTAAGAATTGCGCTAACAGGATCAACTAATTCACCTTCTCTTGGAATGACACTATCTTTATTTAAAAAAGATGAGGCGATTCTGAGGATTGAAAATCTTATTAATCTAATTTAGATAGATATTCATAGAACGCTATGAGATCTTTTTTGACAACATCTTTCTTAATAAGGGCATTTATTGAGTATTGAAATTTAACATCTTTGATTTGTGTTATTTTTACTTTTTCAAGGTCGGCTTTAGTAATAGTATTATCATCAATAAGAGAAACTCCCATACCCATTTCTATCATAGCTAAAGCAGCAGAATATGAATCTGATTTTGATACAAAATTCATTTCAATATTATTTTTTACGAAATAATTCATAATGCTTTCTTCAGAGTAAAGAGATAGCAAGTTAGTTATTTCTATATAGGGGTAATAGATAAGATCATTTATATTGATATCAGAAGGAAGATCAAAAGCTATAGGTGAAACTAATTTATGCTCACCTTGTTTCAAAATTATAGAATTATTATTATTCATTCCCCTAGCATTAAAGCAAATTGTTATATCTATATCTGGCTTATATCTATCCTCAACAAGATCAATACTATTTAGATTAATTAAATTAAAACGCGTAGATTTATTTTCTTTCAAATAGTTATTAATAACTTCAGGGACGATTGTTTCTGCTAAAGATGGTGTAGTACCAATATTTATATAGTCAAAAGACCTAGACTTATAAGTATTAGCAATATAGTTAAAGTTTTTAAGCTGACTAGTGACTAATGACGCATATTCAAATAACTCATTTGCTTCTAATGTGGGATGAAGTTTTTTTCCTTTTCGCAAAAAAAGCTTGAAACCTAAGTTTTTTTCAATGCCTGCTAAAGTTTTACTTACGGATGGTTGAGATATTTGTAGTTTTTCTGCGGCACCTGACATAGAGTTATTTTTATAAACCTGATAAAAAATTTCTATTTGCTTCGAACTTAACATATATAACCTTAGGTTATGTTTATATTAAAATAAAAATATAAAATTTGCTAGACATAAAAATAACTTAAGTACTATACTCGTAAGAGTTAACAATTAGATTTAGGGGAAAATTTTATGTTAAAAAAATTACTATTTATATTTCCATTAGTTATATCAACTAGTGTATTTGCGCAAGACGAAGCTACTGATTCTGATGTAGAGGAAGTGGTCGTTGTTGGTTCTCAAATTAAAGGAGCGAAAATTTCAGGAGTTCTTCCTGTTTCTATACTGACAGCAGATGATATTGACGCATTGGGCGTAGAAGATGGCACAGAGTTATTAGAAAACTTAGCTGAACAAGGCCTCAATTATTTTACAGAAGCTGAATCAGATTCTGGTGGTGTTAACTCAGCAAGAGGAGATGTCGGAGCTTACAACATAAGAAATATGGGGGTTGGCAATACTCTAACATTATTAAATGGTAGAAGGCTCGTAACTAATGCAGGTTATCAAACTGAGTTACTTGGTGGTGATTATGTTCCTACTATGTCTGTTAATTCAAATTTAATACCAACAATGGGCCTTGATAGGGTTGAGCTCTTAAAAGATGGAGCTTCAGCTATTTATGGTGCTGATGCAGTAGCAGGAGTTATTAATAATGTTATTGCCTCAGATTTTGTGGGTTTTGATATCTCTTACCGACAACAAAGTTACGATCATTTTGCTGCTGAAGATGATAGATTGGCCATAAAATATGGTGTTGATCTAAATGATGGTGCTACAAATGTTTCAATAATGTATGACTATTATGATAGAGATGCAATTAAAGCGAGTGAAGACCCAAGATGGGGTGATTCAGATCATAGTAAATTAATCCCTGCAGATTCTCTTTGGGCGAATGACAGTTCATTTAATAATAGATACTCAGGAAAGTGGGCACAGCTTGATATGGTTGGAACATCATCTTATACAGACGATGCTGGTGAAATACAAATCATTCCTGCAGGTGATGCTAAATGTTTAGTTGATACTTCATATGGGACATGTCTTGCGAAGGATACTACTGGTTTTTCAGATTATTATATTAATCCTGGTCAAGTTAGGGATTACAGAGGTAGCTTGCAGAGAGATAATCTTTTTGTTTTTGTGAATCACGAAATGTCTAATGGCAAAGAGCTATTTGCTGAAATTGGGAGGTACACCTCAGATTATTCAAGACTTAAAGAACCTGCAGGTGATTTTGCTGTTGCGCTCCTTGAGCTAGGGCCTGATTACTACTGGTCAAATATATTAGGAATTACAGCTGATAATATTGCTTCTCAGGAAGCAGCGAATGCAAAACTTATAGAAGATGGTGAGACACCTAAGTCTATCGAAACTAATATAAGAATTGATAACTGGAGACCTGATATTGGACCAAGAGTTATTAATGTAGAAAAAGAAACATATAGATATCTTCTTGGTATAAGAGGTACAACTGATTCAGGATGGGATTGGGAATCTGCTTATTTATACTCAGAAGCTGAAACCAATGATGTAACTGATAATAGATTATCAAATTCATTACTTCAAGCAGGTCTTAATGACTCTACAAGTAATGCAATTAATATATTCTCTTCAGATGTGAAAACAGCTTTATCTCCCGCAATTGTAAGTGTATATAGAAATGATGTAAGTACATTAAGCTCTATTGATTTTAAAGCAAGTCATCCAGAAATTATGACTCTTCCTGCGGGGCCAGTTGGCATGCTTGTAGGTGTTGAGTACAGAAAAGAGACTTATGATGAGGATAGAGATCCAAGGCTAGATGGAACAATACAATTCACTTCAGCAGTTACAGGATATGGTCCTCCTTTTGTATCAGATGTTCTTGGGTCAAGTCCAACTGTAGATACATATGGAACAAGATCGACATTATCAATGTTTGCTGAAATGTTAGTTCCTATTTCTGAAAGAATAAATGCACAAGCTGCTATAAGACATGAAAACCCAAATGATACAGATGAATCTACTGTTGGTAAGATCGCTGTTGGTTGGGATGTGAGTGAAGATTTATTAATCAGAGCGTCTGCATCAACTTCATTTAGAGTTCCTAATTTAATCCAACAAAATCAAAGATTTGTTCCAAGACAGGGATCAAATACTGATGCAGTTGGTAAATATGTTGGGGCAAACAAACCATTGGATGATTCTTATTCAATGCAAAGTTTTAGATTGCTTAACCCAAATTTGAAACCAGAGACGTCTACAAATACCTCAATTGGTTTTGTTTACTCTCCTTCAATTATTGAAGGTTTCACAATGACATATGATAACTGGGAGATAGAAAAAGAAGATACCATTGTTCTTCTTGGAAGAAATAATAGGCTAGTTGAAGACTTGGTATTGAGATTAGAACATGGACCTAATAATTGTTCTTCATTCAGTAACCCTAATGTTTTAAGAGACCAAGATGCTGGTTACACTGACGAAGAAGTAGCTTTATTTACTGCTAAAGGTATATGTCCGGCAGGAGAAGCACAAATTGTATACGATCCATACGCAAATGCTGCTACAAGAAAAATAGCTGGAAGTGATATAGGTCTTTACTATGACATAGATACTGATTTCGGTAGATTTAAACTATCTGCTAACTATTCTAAAACAGATGAGTTTACTCAAAAACCTACTGCTGGTTATACAAAACTGAAAGAAGCACAAGACAGTGGTTCATTCCCTCTAAGTATTGCTCTTAGTGGTTTTGGAGACCTTGCCAAACAGGATGGAAATTATGTTGAGAAAACATCAATTAAAGGAACTTATACTATTGGTGATTGGGGTGTACAAATCACATCGCTAACAAAAGGTGACTTCTATCACTCACAAGAAACTAAGTCTGATGGCACAAGATATGTTTTACCTGAGATGACAACAATGAATGTATCTGTTTATTATAAATTTGATATTGGTGGCAATAAAGCAAGAATTAAATTTGCTGTTAAAAATATTGAAGATGAAAGAGCTCCGTTAGCAGATAGATTCTATGGATTCTTTGCTGATGCTCATCAAGATATGGGTAGAAACTCATATATCGATTTCAAGGTTTCATTTTAGTATTTAAGTTTTTAAAAAAGGGAGTTTCGACTCCCTTTTTTTTAAAAAAAGATTAATATAAGTCATGCCAGCATATAAAAATAAAGGATTTTTCATTGGCCTATTTGCATTTGCTCTAGTAATTTTTTCTGGCCTGAATGGTTTTATTCCATCAAGCCTAGCAGAGTTAGATGGGAATTCATTTGAGACCACCAAGGATGTAATTGTAGTAAATAGTATCTCTGCATGGTTTGTATTTGGAGTTCTTTTATTAATGGCAATATGGTGGGCAACAGAAGCTCTTCCAGTTGCAGTAACAGCTCTTCTTCCACTTGCATTATTTCCTCTTCTCAATGTTGTAGATTTTCAATCAGCAGCCGATCCATATGCTAATAAAAATATATATCTTTTTTTGGGTGGTTTTATATTAGCCTTAGGTATTGAAAGTTCTGGTCTTCATAAAAGAATGGCATTAAGAATGATAATATCTGTAGGGTCATCTGGAGCAGCTTTGGTTGGCGGTTTTATGCTTGTTGCAGCTATATTAAGCATGGTGGTAATGAATACTTCTACAACTCTAATGCTCCTTCCAATAGGGCTTGCAGTTTGTACTGTAGTAGCAACAACTATTCCAAACATATCTTTAGAACAACAAAAATATTTTGACACAGCCTTAATGTTGGGTATTGCATATGCGGCAACAATTGGTGGAATGTCTACAATTATTGGCACCGCACCAAACTTAGTATTTGTTGGTTTTATGGAAGAGCAATATGGTGTAAAGATCGATTTCTTCAGTTGGATGAAATTAGGAGTACCTGTTGCAATAGTAATGCTACTCTCAGCATGGGTCATCCTTACTAAAATTATATTTCCAACCAACTTTGATTCATCGATTAAGACTAAAGAAAAGTTAAATAAGATGCTTGAGGATTTAGGGCCTTTAACCAAGGATGAAATAAAGATTGCAGTTATTTTTGGATTGGCAATTCTGGCTTGGGTCACTAGCCGTCTAATTAGAGAAACTACAGGAATTGGTATTGAAGATGCTGGTGTAGCCATTATCGTATCAATATTATTATTTATGGTTCCATCCTCCAATATGAAAAATGACCTAATGCAATGGGATAAGACCTCTAAACTTCCTTGGGGATTACTAATCTTATTTGGTGGTGGTTTGTCATTAGCTGCTCAAGTCTCAGGAACAGGTCTTGGAATATGGATTGGGCAGGGGTTAGCAGTTTTAAAAAGTGTACATCCTTTGGTTTTAATTTTTGCAGTCGCAACACTAATAATTTTTTTAACTGAAATGACTAGCAATGTCGCAACTACAAGCACTTTTCTTCCAGTCATAGGAGCTTTAGCAATAGCTATTGGTGCTATACCAGTTTCATTGACAATACCTGTGTGTCTAGCAGCAAGTTGTGCATTTATGTTGCCAGTTGCCACTCCTCCAAATGCAATTGTTTATGGATCAGGTAAATTTACTATTGCCACTATGATGAAAGCAGGCCTTGCTTTAAATATTATTGGTATATTTGTTGTTAGCTTGTTCTCTTATTATTTAGCACCGATTTTATTTTAATGAAAAATATCATTTTTCTTTTTACATTAACTCTATGTTTGGTTACTAGGTCAGCTAGTTATATTGATTATGTTTCTCCTTACCATCCTGTCGTTGGTGATAGCGGTATGGTTGTATCTCAAAATAGACTTTCATCTGATATTGGCATTGAAATATTAAACAAAGGTGGCAATGCAGTTGATGCAGCTGTTGCTGTAGGATTTTCATTGGCTGTAACACTTCCTAGGGCAGGAAACCTTGGCGGGGGAGGGTTTATGCTAGTTTATATTAAAGAAATGGATGAAGTTTTTTTTATAGATTATCGAAGTCAGTCTCCCTTAAATGCAAACCTAAAGGATATCTTTCAAAAATATAATTTACCCAAAGATTACAAAAAAATAGATTTTAATATTGTAAAAGAAGGCTATAAAGCATCTGCTTTACCAGGGACAGTTGCAGGACTTCTTGATGCTCATGAGAATTTTGGAAATCTTTCTCTTGAAGAGGTCTTAGAGCCTGTTATTAAACAAGCTAAAAAGGGAATAATTGTTACTTATGATTT
>Ga0206130_10006005_pt1 | contig 14127 bp, 10 predicted proteins | sample Helgoland_Spring_9_FD_148637 | JGI IMG/M metagenome (GOLD analysis project Ga0206130, IMG submission 148637) | Pelagic subsurface seawater microbial communities from Kabeltonne, Helgoland, North Sea - Helgoland_Spring_Bloom_20160512_1 | ecosystem: Environmental > Aquatic > Marine > Epipelagic ... | reverse complement strand
TTCAACGCTATCCTTAGGGGCTTCGTTTGTTTCTACAGTTTCTTCTACAACAGGTTGCTCTTCAACAACTTCTTCTGTTGCTACTTCGTTTACTTGATTATCTTCAGTCATGTTATTTCCTTTCTAGCACAGCTAGGGTTTTATATGTAAATTCGAGTCACAGACTCTTCTAATTGTTTAAGGTTATAAATATTACAAATATCTATGGACCAATACCGTACCAGTCATTTCCCGGACGGAAGTTTTCTAGCAGTTCCTTTGGTGTAATCTTATTATCAGGGTCGATTAAACCATCAGCATAAGCTCTTTTTAAGTATTTATTATATGTCGCCCTTGACATACCAGACTTTCGCATTGCTTTGAGAGTCTTATGTATCGTACCTTCTTCTAGCGCATCTGCATAGATTTGCCGAAGGGCAGACTTGGCGTTAACCGCCTCACCTAAGTTTGTAAAGAAAGCGTCGTGGATAGTTCCAGTATCAACGCCATTCTTCTTACCCCAAAGGTGAAATTTTCTGACTAACACAGCGTCATTACTGTGGTTGCCATTAACACCCAAACCAATCGCAGCGTCTTGGATTGACTGTGGAGATAGCAGCTTACCATCTGCACTAGGTGCTTCGTAAATGTTAAAGACCTTCTCGCCCGTTACAGGGTCGGTGAAGTCTATTCGTGTTTGTTCTTTTACTCGATAACGCTGCATCATAGTCTTTCCATCGAAAGTCACCCAAGGGATGTCTACCGAACCAGACTCTGCTACATAATCTTTAGCAATGTCTTTCCAGAACTTAATGAACTTACCAGTAACAGGAACCTCTTCTTCGAGTTTACGAGACATAATCTTAGAAATCTTTTCGAATAGACGGGTTCCAATCAGTTCACCAGTCTCGTCGTTAAGTTTAGCTAAGAAGGTATGCATCTCCTCCGAGTTCTTAACCCCATCTCTGAACTCTGAACGAGCAGTTTCATAGAGGGAATCTTTGATAGTCCTACCTTCCTTAGAAGCAAGAACTACATTCTTCTTGATATCACGCAACTCATCGATGCGAGACCAATTCTTTCTATCCATTTCGAAGCTAATCTTAGCATCAATGGCTTTCTTAAACTTATCTACTTCCTTTGCTGTAATAGCAACCTTACCTTTTTTGGCAAGAACTTTAGCAAACTGGTTAGCAACGTTATTAGCTTTAGTAGCATCCCCCGCACCATAGAAAGCAACCATGTTCTGGTTCTTAGCAGCCTTCATCAAGTCTGTCCAGTCTAGGTCTAGGTCTTGAAGTTCAGGTATAGCTAGAAACTCGGCATCATCAACTGTACGTTTAGCGATTTCATCGTAGAGACGTTGTTTCTTAGATGTCTGTAAAACGTTAGACAGTTCAGCAGAAGCTCTATCACCAGTAGACAAAGAAATAACCTGAGCACCAGAGGAACTAGCGTCATTTTCAATCATCATCTTAGTGCGGAATTGGGTTAGTTTCTGCAACTGTTCAGGACTATATTTAGTCTTGTTAGTTGGTATATTGCCACCCATGTGATTGTGAAGACGGGTATACTCCAGAGCTAGTCTAGCAAGCTTGCCAACTTCAACATCTTCTGTTGCAGCTACAAGGGGGTTAGATAAGAACTCTTTAATACGTCTATCAGGCTGAGTCTTGCTCATCATAAGTTCGCCAATCTCAAGAAGGTTCTTCTCTTGATCTTTGAAAGCTTTTAAGCGACCTTTGACAGTAAGTGTATCTAGAGGACTTCCAATCAAGGCACCTATCTGTGTTTGCAGTTCTTCTACAACATCAGGGTTAACTGCAACAGACTTAGCTGTATTTAGGAAAGGTCTAATAGCTTCACCCTTAGTAGGTGTAAGTAAGCCACGATGATACACACGACCACGGAAGTCTACAGAAGCATCAACAGAAAAAGACTCTCCACGTTTACGATAGAACTTAGCAACAGCCATAGTACCACGAGAGTCATTACCACGAGACATGAAAAGTTTCTTCATCTCGTTTAGCTCATCCCACTTCTTAGCTTCACCTCGTTTATCGTTAAAGTAAATAAGTCTCTCAGCAAAGTCAAAGAACTCGTTATCAACTTCGTACTTAACAGAGTTAGCGTGATTAAGCATGTTAGCCATGTCGCGGTCAATCTGATTAGCATCGTAGTCGGCATAAACCTTTTCAGATACGACAGGCATACCAGTCTTACGATTACGAGCATCATAGTACTCTTTACTACCTGCACGAGCGTAAACCTTGTCTCTCTTATTAGAGTAACCAAAGCGACGAGCTGTACGGGCTTTCTCAGAAGCAATCTGTAGCTGTCTCATAGGACCATTAATAATGCCAATCTGCCGAGTAACACTAACACCCCTTAGCGCAGCATCACTAACAGGTCTACCTGTGGTAAGATCAATAGGTGCAGAAGTGCCAATATCGCGAATAGTAGTTGTACGGATCATTCCTTGCTTTTCAAGCGAGTCAATAATCTTACTACCATCTCTGTGGAAGTCTTTAAGATTTTTAGATCTGAACGGGTTAAGTGTACCTAGCTCATTGTCAAAGATTTGACCAATCTTAATAGCTAACATGTCATAGTCAGCACCATCAGCTGTAGCAATTGACTGCATAGCCTTAGAAGTAGCCTTTTGGACCTTATCCTTTAACTGTTTCTTAGCTGACTCACGTTGGAAAGTAAACAAAAACTCTCTATCAAGAAACTCTCTTGATGCACCTCGAACCTTCGATACTTGTTGTTGGTACCAAGAAGGCTTCGGTGGTTTAGTCTCGAATAGCTTTTCTAGTTTACGCTTAATCTTTATTCCCGGTATGTTATCAATAAGCTTTTTTCTAAACTCTTTTACAGAAGGGTAACGCTTAATAATAGGTTGAGTATAGGAAGCTAAGGGAGATTTACCGTTGAAGTAAGCTTTCTTAGCCAACTTAGCACCGTAAGTTCCTTGCCAGGTTTCAATGAAACGGTTATCAGCACGTTGGTCATCAATGATTTGACTCATAGTATAACGCTTGTTCTGAATAAACACTTCAGGGTCATCTGCGATTTTAGCAGTAAGGTTTCCAAAGAGTTTCCCACGATCAGCTGAACGGTTAAACATCAGAGTGCCTAAGTCCTGAACAGAGTTCAAAGTAAACTTACGGAATACTGAAGTAGGTTTACCCCAAGGCTCACCAGAGTTATTAGAACGAACAAAGGTCTGACGAAGCACATCAGTAACAACTGAGCGTTGGTTAATAGAAAGACCACGGTCTAAATCTTTTACAAACTTTTCAATGTAAGTCTTTTGTTCTGGAGTTAAGGCATCACTGTTGGCTACTCGTGCTAGACGCTCTTTAAGAATGTCTGGTTCTTGTATTTGTAAGTGCCTACCTGCGCCCCCGACATAGTCAGCGCCATCAGCGTTAAACACAGCACCTTCACGGTTAGATTTGAAAGCTCTTCGACTACCTTGCTTCTGAGATAAGGAGTTACCTTTAAAATCAGTCAAAGCTAAAGCCTGAGAGTTCTCCATAGCATCGTTTTTAAAGTGAGCCTTAAGCGCAGCAGTGTTAGACTTAGACTTCATAAGCTCGTCAGGAGTAGAGAAGCCCAGAGTAATGTTGCTTTCGTTATTAGCTGTAGGACGTTTAACTGTTCTATTAGCACGGCGCATTAGACCACGGATAGACAGAGCCTTACCTTCAGGAGAAACAAACTCTTTTGCTTTAAGGAGACCTTGTTGGAACAGTGCAGCTTGGCGTTCACCGCCTAGTTGCTTAATCTGTACATCAGTACTTTGACGACGCAACCAACTTGTGTAGTCCTTAACTTTTGCAACAGTGCCTGTAAGAAGACTAGGGGAAACCTTTTTCAGATTTCTAGCTTTAATGTTCTTAGAGTCAACAACTTGTAAGTCTTCTTTACTCTTAACTACAGGTACCATCGTTGAACGACAGTTCCAGTGAAGTGGGGGTTGATAGCGCCTATCATCAACATCATAAACTTTACCGTTATGGAAAGAGCAGATAGGGCTAGTACGACCATCTAGAATAGCAGTAAACATGTAGCCTACTAAGACTTCTTCATTAGCCTTCATAACCTGATTAAGTGCATCAGCTTGTGTTGTTGTAATAGAAGTACGAGTAAGGGTCTTAGCTTGATGTTCGGTTATCTTAGTTGTCTTCATGACATCCTTAATAATCTCATCGTTGGTTAAACCTTTAGCTAGACCGCCTTTTACTTTTGTTTGAATACGGATAAGTTCCCCAGAGCCAATATTCTTCATATTACCTTTGAGAGTCCGAGAACCTTTAATTCTTGGTCCTGTTATTTCTGCCAGTAACTCTTTAGTTTTTGGCTTCTGTGTTCTGTAGAACGACTTTAGTTCTGCATCAAGGTTGTTCTTGTGAAAGACCTTTTGCGAGTTGGAGAACTCTAACAAGCTCTTATTGTTGTGAGCTTGGAGTTCCTTTGTAAAGCGAGTTACTTCTGGCTTCACATCCGCTCGAATGTTCTTTTTTAAAAGGTCTCTTAAGTTAAATCTGTGCTGGCGTAGGATTGTACGGTTTCCACTCTGGACACCATTTTCATAAAGTCGAACATCACCAGCGTGATCAACAATACGGTCAAAAATCTTTTCGTTAATAGACATCAGTCTCTCCATTACTATACTTCGTGGATAAGGTGGTGCCCCCACACAGACTCGAACTGCGGACCTATTGATTACAAATCAATTGCTCTACCATCTGAGCTATAGGGGCTTCGAGACCCCCAATAAGGGAGCCTCTGTATTTAGTACTAGTTTTTTATAGCAGTGGTGCTTGTTCTGCTTCGTCTAGCTGAAGTTCGTCTTCTTTCAACTCAGGGTTAGCCACTAGAGGGTCAGTCTGAATTGCTTCAATGGCTTCTTCATCGTTATAGTCAGCAGGAAGGAAGTCGTTAAACTTCGCAATGTTAACAAACGTATCACGAGAAATAATACCACTTTGATACCACTCGCTGCACAGACGCATAGCACCTTCACCACCAACAGTGGCTGCAAAGTCAGCGGAAAGCTGGAAATCTACATCATTGCCGGAGTAGTCAGTATCGTACTTCCAGTTAATCATAAAGGCTAGAATATCTTGCATAGTACTAGAGATCTTAGCGTTCATTGTTCCTAACTGAGCAGTCTGAGAAGCGTTACGAATCTCTAGAGCAACACCGGAAGCGGCTTGTTCAGGAGACAGCATACGAATACCCATCTTTGCCATCTCACCAACAGTAGCCTCAATAGCACGATCCATGTCTGACAAGGCACCCGTTGGTGTTTCTAGAACACTAATAGATTCATCCTTGCGAACACGTAGCCAAGTACCAAGACCTGCACCAACGAGTTCTTCAAACTCTTCGTCAGTCATGTCAGACTGTACCACAGGTGTGTAGGTTGCTGCACCGTATAGTAGGTGGTTACGACGAGACACCTTGTTGTAGAGTGCTACCTCTCTGTCAATCAGAGGCATAAGTACTGGTTCAATAGGCTCAATCTGACCGTTAAGTGGGAACGCAGGAATACGATCCAGACGCTGACCAAACTTCATTGGGTAGACTGTATCATACTTCTGGAAACCACCATCAGCAGAGTCTTCGTACTCTTGAGTAATAACACCGTTAAGCGCTTCTACTTCATGAGAGCCGTGAGCCTTCTTGTAGTAGTCAAGAACCAACAAACCTTGTTCATCAAGGTAGTGATCACAAACAGTATCTACATAGCTAGGGTGCCAAGGGTTGTCTTCGCTGTACTCTTCAGTGATATACCGAGTAGTCCAACGACTAAGGGTCTTAGCACGAGTAACTGGGTGGGTTCTTGTTTGAACGTTAATAACATTCTCAGCCTTAATCAAAACAGGATAAGGCGAGATCATATCACGTTCTTCAGGCGTCATCATTTCTAATTCTGCATCAGAAATAGTAGGTCGATCAATATACACCCAAGCACGAGATGTTTGTAGTTCTTCCCAGATAGCCGCATCCAAGAAGTTAAACAAGGAAGCACCATCAAGGGTGAAGTCTTTTGTAAGCCAGTTATAAGCACCAACAGAATCAAGTTCTTCTGGTAGTGTTAGTTGTGATGGTTTACGTAGCAAGGCACTAATCAACACACGAGCATACTGGGTTGTTAGACCTGGTAGTTCGGCTTCTGACTTGTAGAAGTCATACTGTGGTTGTGTCATACTAGGAGAAAAAGGAAGAAGGAGATTAGAGTAATCACGCTCTACATACTCATCATGAGCTTTAGCATGAGCTTCACCTTGTAGTACTGCTCGTGCCTTCTTCCACAAGGGCTTCAAAGACATGTAAGAAGCACTAGGTGTCTCTACACCACGCTTCATAGAATTAGCTGCTGTTTTAACTAGCGCCATAGTATTACCTCATTAAGTTGTAATCAGGCATCATGCCTCATGTTGTTGTTGTGTATATTATTATATTAAAAAATACCTAATAACAAATATATCTTTAAATATAATATTAAAGGGGGGTCGGGGGTCATAAGGGGACCCTATTTTTTGACCTTAAAAACAAAGGAGACCCACCAAGTAATTCCTAGTGGGTCGTCCTTCTAGAGGACTGTCAGACTTGAGAGCCTGTCCTCTTATATCATAAGGGGTCCCTATTTATTATTTAGGGATCTCGTAGTGAGGTCCATCAATAAATGGTCTACGTCCTTGTGATTTTCTCAATGAAACATAGGCTTCGTGAGCTTCTGTCCCAGTGTGATCGTTCAGGTTGTGTGTCCAAGCACCGCCCCAACGAAGTGGAACGTCTAGCTCTTTACAGGCCTTGGCGAAAGCATCAGAGATTGTAACGTAGTGTTTCAAATCCCAACTTACTTTACCGTCAATGTAGGCAACCACATCTACAGCCATCCCATCTTGGTGACGAGAGTGCTTAGCCTGGGACTTTCCCTGAGCACGTAGCTGGTTTTGCTCGTGTTGTGTCCGAAGACCACAAGTAACACCGAAGTCTACAGGGGAAAGTTCAAGGGCACGACGAGTGACTTTTTCAAGGCGCTTGTCAATACCTACCATCTTTATCTCTGAGCGCTTGCCAAACTTCCAACCGTAAGTTTTAGGTTTGTTATTACCTTTGAGATAACCAGGCACACCATCTTCCTTACTGAACATTGAAGTCAGTTTATTTTGAATGCTAGTGAACTTCATTTTATTCTTTCCACTTATCTACCATCTTTTCACCAGAACGACCAACAATATAACCGCCAACACCAATCTGTAAAAGGTTCCACAGTTCACGGGGCAGGTCAATCGCAAGGTCTTTTTCAAGGAAAAGGTTTAACACGGGGAAAAACAAGTAGTTCATTGCTACAATAGTTACAATGACCATCATTAGAAGTGGACGCCAAGTAGCAGTCAACCAGCTTTCAGACTTAGCTTCTGCTAAGACAATCTCTCCACGAACCTTTTCTAAAGATCCGGTGTGTTCAATTAGGGCTAGTTTAATTTCAGCTTCAATCTTTGCTTGATCAACTTTGTCGGGCACAAGTCCACTAACAATCTTACCAAGCAAAGGAGCCAGAATAGGTATTAGTTGTAGCATAAAGTATGCTCCTTAAATATTACATATCTTCTTCAATAAACAGACGTACAAGGTCTGCCACAATATCACTTCGTACAATATCTTCTACACCGAACTCAATAACAGGGAGTTCAATACCAGCTCCGTTTACCATACGAGCGAAGTTAACTAGGTCTTTACCATCACGGACGTCTGACTGAGCAGGGTCTCCCATAAGCACTAACTTAGAGTTTTCACCTAGACGAGTGGTAATAGCTTTCAACTCATCTATACAAAGATTTTGAGCTTCGTCTACTAGCACTAGTGCATTTTCGTAAGAACGACCACGGATGGTTTCAATAGGCTGAATCTCGATTTCACCCTTGTTTAACATATATTCATACTTACCTCTACCAAAAGCTTTAGTAAGTACTTCCAGCATAGGCATGAGCCAAGGGGTCATCTTTTCTTCAACTGTTCCTGGGAAGTGTCCAAGGGACTTTCCTGTTGGAACGTTAGCTCGTGTTAATACAATCTTTTTATATTTACCTTGCATGAACAGTTGAGCTACTGTCCCTGCACTACAATAGGTTTTTCCGGTACCTGCACACCCCATGGTGACTGTAATGGGGTAGCCTTTAATGGCGTTAATCAGGTCGTCCTGCTTCTCATTCTTAGGGAGCAGGTGGAACTTAGTGGGCATGTGATGAACGTTGGATTTTCGTTCATTTTCTTGTCGCATGTATTTCGGCATCTTAGCGTTATTTTTCAATGAGTAACGAGATTGCTTTTTGGACATGAGGTTTCCTATTGTTTTGTTTATTTCAAAAAAAAAACAAGGAGAGTACTTTGTAGTTTAAGGCACTCTCCCTGAGTAGAGTTAGTGGTAGTGCTTATTAACCTTTGTACTGGATGTACGCTAGCGAATAATAAGGTGGTCGGTTCTCATGAGAGTTAGAAGAACCTTGGTAGCCTGTGTCTCCACTGATCGTGTGGTTATGATTTCCAGCAGCGCTTGTTGTAGCAGTCTGGAGGCCGTGCCTTGTTAAGCTACCGCTAAACGCACTGCCACTATTATATGCTCTAGTGTAAGTGTGAGTGTGCTCACCGTCAGTACTTGTAGTGCCACTAAAGGTGTGACGATGCGAAGGAATTTGAGCAGTTGAGAGCGTAACAGTTTCAGCCCCTCCGGTCGCCCCGATAGGGTAAGAAGAGCCGTAACCAACAACAAACCTGTTTGCTAAGTTAGGGGTTCCATTTGCACCATCACAGATATACCACCCTGTAGGGGGTGTTGTCCCTGCCCAGAGGATAATACCGTCAATTGGAAAGGTGGGGGGTGGATCTTCCCAAGTAACTGGGGAAACCGGGCCGTTTGAAGTTAGCAGTTGACCAGAGCTACCTTTGTCTGTAGAGACGGCAATAGTTCCGTTTTCTGCCACATTCAACCGCTGAGTAGCACCTGTTGCGATAGTCATAGATTCAAACTGAGGGCTATCTGTTGTTCTTAGGTTTTGACCACCCACAGGCTCCCAAGCTGCGTTATTGTATATTTTCAAAATACCAGGGCTAGTGTTAGTGTCAAGCCAAAGCTTACCGTGGTATAGGTCAGTAGTAGGTGCGGAAGTACCCGAGTGGCAGGTATCTAGTGCTGCTAAAGCGCTGTTAGCATCAACATTGTAATTAGCGCCACTTTGGTCTGCATCTAGTGTTCTAGAGCTAGTTGTCATAATTTTACTTTCTTATAGATTTTCTATTTACTGGCCAACGGCCTGCCAATTCACATTTCGAGCAACTCTTACTCCATTATTGAAAACAGAATATTCAAAGTCACTAGCAGTTATGCTTGTTATTTTTACAGTGTCATCTGAGTTACCGCCAACTACGTTTACTCCAACATAAGGTACATCGGTATTACCGATACCCCCATAGAAAGGTGTATCAAATGTAATTGTAACGTCAGCTGAAGCGCTAGACGCGGAAGTACCTCTTTTAGAAATGTCAACCTTATCGGCTACAATAGACAACTCAGAGATTTCCATATTATAGTTAACGTCAGAGGCAAAGCCTAAAAGTCTAAACTCAAAGGCACGGTTACGAAAGCTACCAACAGTGAAAGGCTCCCAGTCGCTCCACGTAGGAGTTCCGCTAGGGTCATCGTCTGTGGTTCGTATTTCGAAATTAAGAACCGCTTCTACAACAGGTCCGGCAAAGCGAGTAACTGCAGACACAGGGTCGTAATCCGAAACATCTGTAAGACCGTCGGTAATGATCGCATTAAGTTTAGGGTTAAATCTAATACTTTCTACGGAGCCAAGATCGACAGAGTTGTCAAAGTAATAAGTAAAGTTATCTACTCCAGAGTCTTTATGAAGCCCACCTGATACAACAGAACAGTTAGTTTTAGATCCCAAGAAACTAGGGTCTTCAGATATACTCGTGATCTGGTTATATAGCGGCCCTTGAAAAGTGTTGAGCGCGGTTGCATAACCGAAGCTTTCTACATTGCTACTATCTATGTGTTTAAGCAAGTAGTAACCCGGAGCTACAGGCAGCGTGACCGTATTAGTTGATCCACTGAGATTGTTTACGATTGTTTGAGCAATCTCCCAGTTTGGGCTAATACCTGGGTCATTTCGAATATACCTTATTTCTGAAGTACCACCAGAAACAACATCAAGGTCTACCGGTGTGTTCCAGTGAAACAACATCCCTGTCTCTGTTGCTTGAATTCTAAAACCCGTAGGGTCTGCAGGAGGTCCAGCAAGGCCGACAATAGCAAAATCATCTTGAGCAGGATAAGACTCGTCGCCTCTGCTGCTAAGACCTGTAACTCTGAAACTGTAGTCACCTTTAGTTATTTCATTAAAGATAAAGAACTTTTCACTCGTAATGCCTAGTAAGGTGTAAACTACAGGTTCTCCTGCAACATACCTATGGTATTCTACCTTATACTCTTGTGCATTTACTCCATTTACGCCTGTGGGTTGTTCCCAGCTGATTTTTGTTCTTGCTCTAACACTAGTAGCTTTGTTTACAAGTGCTTCATACAAGGACTCCTCGGAAATCAAGTTTTGAGGCTGGTAAGGGGAGTTATAGATAGTACCAGAGGTAGTAACTCCAGTGGAAGTTCTGCCAAAGGGTGTTTGGAGCTTAACAGTAAAGGTTATAGATTCTCCTGTTTCCCAATCAGTTCTTGGTCGAATATCAAAGGTGTTACTAGTGGCCTCGCCAAGCAGCTCTAAGTCTCCTGAATCGTTTGTAAAGTAAATAAGAGCCTTGGTTGATTCGTCTGAAGGGTTATCCCAAGTAAGATAACTAATAGCGGTAGAGTCAACGTTAGGGCTTCCATAGTTGTACTGAAGATTAGTTACAGGGTCTACTGTCCAGTTATAAGTTGGTCGGTTAGAATAAGTAATATCGTCGTTGACGTTCCACGCAAGAACATTGTGGTCAAAACAATAGCAGACTAGCGAGACTGTAAAGTCCGAAGAAACTTCAATAGATTGAACTCTAAAGACTTCATTACTAATCCCTACCTGTGCGGAAGTGATGTTGATAAAATCTCCCGGTTCTAACGACAATCCTTTCTTACTAACAGTAAGCTCAAGGGTAAACAAGAGGCGAGAAGTCCGAACTCTTTGTTCTGCCCGTGCCTTAGCGTGGTAAGGGTCTGTAATCCCCACTGCCTGTTCAGAACCTTTAAACGGCTGTTGGTTATCTTCAGCAAGGTAAACATTGTGAGCCGTACTACCTAAAGTGGGCCAAGTAACACTATCTGTTTTAAAGTCTTCGTGTTCGTTACTAAAAGAAACGGTGTATTGGTTATAGCGCTCGGAGGCGCTGGGCCAACTCATGTTAATTTCGTTTCTGATAATATCATCATCAGTGAAGTAATGTGTTGAGTCAACTAACGCATTTAGTTCTGAAGTGGTTGTGGGGTACTCTACGAGAAGTTTATACTTTCCTTCTGAAGTCCAAGTTAACTCTGCTAAAGCCATTGTGCCCATGATTTCTTCTATGTTATCACGAACAGTCTTACTAGAGTCCAACATGAGGTTGCATTCATACAAAGGGATATCCCTGGTAGTCGCGCTACCATTAACCTTACCTGAAATTGCTCTGCCAGAAGATACTGTCGTACCACAAACAGCTATAGCATTATAGAAAGACTCAAGGTCTAACCCATCTGCTGAAAGCCCTCGTCCGAAGTCCTCGTTTGTAAGGTAATCAAGCAAGCACCTTGCAGGGTTATTTGAGTAAGACGATGGCCCAATTTCGTAAGAGCCGTTTGTAGAAACGACTGTAGGGACAACCCGGCCTTTTGTAAGAAAGGACATAGAGGGTACACCGCTGTATTGAGGGTCATCTCTATCAATCTTAAATGTAGCAGAAGCAAAGGCACAACCAGAAAAAGTGTTAGTACTAGGTATTCCGTTTGCAGTTGCTATACTATCAGCACGTCCAGAGTTAAAAGTCCTAATATGGTGTCGGAATTCTCCTTCATTATCATTGTAATCAAGGTCATTAACTTTTATATTTTGGACTCCATGGATGCCAGCTTGAGTAAGTACATACTGTACGTGAAGAAACTCGTTCTTACTACCTGTCTTGTTAACATTTGTCAAACCTTTAAGAAAGACTCTGTCGCTGTTATCCGATGCAGAAACAAAGCTATCGGTTATACGGTGCTTTACTTCCATACCACCGATTGCGTTTTTACCATAAGCGATAGGAATAGGGGAAGCTTCTCCGCTGATAGTAAGTTCAAAGCCTTTTCGTTTATCTGCTTCTTTCTGTTGCTTTTTATGTTGATATATTTGATATGCAGTAGAAGCAACAAACATGATTGCTTGGAATATTCCTCCCATCAGATTTTCCCCCACTTTAAATTGATTTCACTATTTTTGTATATCTCATCAAAAGAAGTGTCTGTTGAACTCTTTTGATCCATGCCGTCTCTTGAAGTGATAAACGGCTTACTCATGTCTAAGTCTGACATTGGTGATGTCCCCTCTATTACCGCAAGTTTTTCATTAAAGTCGTTGGTAATAGTAGGCTTATCAATAGTACCCTTATAAATTCTCAGCACATCATCAGCACCTAACATATAGTCACCACCTGCGCTTTTTAAAGCTACAAAAACTTCTATATCTTTACCAATAACATTATTTCTAAACTCAGCGTAGAGTTGGTTTAAAACTTCTGAGATTACAATCTTGTAACTCTCTCTGTCAATCACTGTGGAGAACCTTGGGCTATCAAACTCATAGAGACCACCGTTAGCAATATAAACATTATCTTCGAACTCTAAGTCATGAGAGTTAGAGGTTAAGTAATATGTAGAGTTTAAAGAAAGCTTAATAAGATAAGTAAACTCAATTAAATCACTATCTAAAACAGTTTGAACAGCTGTTGAAAATTGTCTCATACAATAGCCTCTGTCAAACTAACAGATCCAGTGCTTGAAAGAATACCGTCTTTAAAGGTTATACCAACCTGGTTATCAATATCTCTATAGTAAGAAAGCTGCGCATCCGCACCCGTGTCCATTGTGTGAGCAGTAGTCACTGCGGTCTTCAAAGCAGGGAAAAACGTAAAACTCTGTTCTAAGTCTGTTCTAGTTACCACCCCGGTTGACAGGTCTACGCTTTCACTAACTTCTATTTCAGAAGTAAGCATGTAAAGCTTTGTATGATTTGAGAACTTAAAGAAGGCACCCTTCTTAACAAAACCATCACTGGTTACTCGCGCGCTAGTGTCTCCTGCAGCAGCCCCCAAAGTCAGGGTCAGGTTGGTACTAGCATCTGTGCCCTTTTCAACAGAGGGCAGTTGAGGCATAACCATAGTATCTGCTGTCGCTAAGTTTTCAATAACACCAAGCAGCAAGTCAGCCTCGTTGTCACCTGTTGCTAAGGTATCAAAAGAAATCTCCCAACGTTGTACACCTTGTGAAGCTCTTTGTTTAGCCAAACTAACGCTATCAGTTTCATAAATAGGCTGGTTGGATACGATAGTGTACGGAGCAAGTATCTGTGCGCCTTTAAAATAATAAGCCATCTTATATTCCTTTAATGGGTCTGGCAATGATGCCGAGTTTTCCCTCAGAAGATAAACGTCTTCGCGAGGTTTGTATTCCTGTGTTAAGTTCGCAGGTAGTGGTCCAGAAACACCCCTCTGCAATCATAGCCGAGCCACCCTTTTTTCTTGAGTGCTCAAAGGCTATATCACCGTGCATGGTTTTACTATTTCTGATAACTTCATAACCCGCTGCTATGGCAAACTCTCTGAGATTCCGATAGCCACCCTTGCGTATGTTCTGAAAGAACTCTAAGGTAGTTTTGTAGTTTAAATCTAAGTTATAATCAGGGTCTTTACCCTTTAATGCCTTGTCGTATTCAGCAAGAAAAGCAAAACAGTCATTATAACCTCGTGTATAAGCATCGACTTCTTTTGTACGAGAGTCGATAATCGTCTTGGCCTCATTAAGTGCCAAACTAGTTTCTTCTACTGTGTAATACATTCTGCTACCTCAAAGGTGTTCATGTTTATTTGGATTGTAAGAACGGCCCGAAGGCCGCTCTA
>Ga0206130_10005996_pt1 | contig 14143 bp, 15 predicted proteins | sample Helgoland_Spring_9_FD_148637 | JGI IMG/M metagenome (GOLD analysis project Ga0206130, IMG submission 148637) | Pelagic subsurface seawater microbial communities from Kabeltonne, Helgoland, North Sea - Helgoland_Spring_Bloom_20160512_1 | ecosystem: Environmental > Aquatic > Marine > Epipelagic ... | reverse complement strand
TCATTGTTTCACCTTATTAGTTGCTTGGTTGTTGAATTCTACCATGATGCGCCAGGTATTAAAAGCACTACCTTTTTTCTATTGTCAAGGGTTCCAGGTGCTCGCTTGCGAGCTTGCGACCTCGAGATTTTTTTATAGTGTGAGCATGCGAGCTTGCGAGCTTGCGACCTTTCTATTTTTATATATTAGATTGCGCGACCGGCAGCAGGCACCTGTTCCAGGTAAGCGCCCATAAAAAAAGGGCCCTCAGGCCCTTGTCTTTAACTGTGAGTGTATCCATCATCTTCGATGCCAAGCCACATCCCCGACCACTGGACCATGAAAAAATTACCCCCAATACCTGGAACGATCGACTTTCTAAACTGCCGGTATGACATCCCGTTGTCGTTCTGCATCCATTTGCGATGCAGCGCGATTCTCTGTGCTCGATTAATTGTCATCATTTTCTCCTTAAACCATGCCGCAATTTTGGCACTGCGGATATCCGCGCGACTCTTGACCCATCTGTTCAGATGAATACGTCAGCTCTTCATACGATGGCGCAGACCATCCGCATGCATCGCACCTGTATTCGTCTCGCATGATGTCCGTGATTGATCGCCGGTCGAATGGCAACACATTGTTGACGTAAAACCGCTCGATTTGTTCGTCAGGCCATGCATTGATGATCGGGTTAACTGCCAGCACCATCGCTTGAATGGTTGGGTATTGCTTGCCTTGAAATTGATACTTCATTTGATTCTCCAATGAGGGCGCCCGAAGGCGCCCGTTTGATTAGATGAATGGATTAATGGTTACTACTTTCTGGATCGCTGGGCTCGGTGTTCGAACTGTTAACCCCCAATCCCATCGCTGGCCTTCCCAATTGATCGATCCAATGATCTTCCCAGCATCGCGCGAGGTCACAATCATATTGTCCGGCTTATGGTTGAATCGGGTAAACCCTTTTTCATTGACGCCGATCGAATTTCGAATGGCGTTCGCGGGTGCCTTTTTTAAGGTGTCCAGCTCTTTTTTAAGCGCCTTAAGCGCCAGCACATCATTAGACTTTTCTAACCGTGCTATCTCTTTGACTAATCTTTTAACGTTCATATTCAATCCCTTAATTGAATGAAGGCGCCCGAAGGCGCCTGAGGTTTATTTTTGGTCATAAATCGGTGTCGCGTCGAACCATCCAGCTTCAATCGCTCTCAAAAAATCAGATTCGCTTGGCCAAATCATATCGCCATCGGTCAGCTCGCCTTTATCATTGAAGTGGAAGATGTAGCCATCCTCTGTCTTGTATCCAATTTTTTCCATTGTTAACACTCCGATTTGGGCGCCCTTAGGCGCCCGTGTGGTTTATAGATCGGCGAAATTGCCCTCTTCTAACTCTGCGAATGCATTGATTGCATCGGTGATTGATTCGTGAGAATCAAACCATTCTTTTAAGATCCGGCGTTGTCCGAGATCCATGTAGCAGAATGTCTCGTGCAATTTTTCCAATGATGATCTGACCGCGAATAGTCGCGAATCAACTATGCCGATCGATTTAAACATGTCCTTACTGTTTCCATATTGCATATTAAACTTCCTTAATTGCTTTGATTAACTGTTACCCTTTATTGAATAACAGAGTTAAACAATAACAGATAATAGTACTAATAACAACACCCGAATCAATGACCATGCAAAGTTTATGCATATATCTCTATCAACATGATCCTTCAATGACGACTGAGCGAAGCGAAAAGATGCCAGCGCAAGCTGGCATGATCAACATGATCCTATGAAAATCGGCGGGTCCCTTTCGAGGATTTGGCGTTTTTTGAAAAGTCGTCGCTTGCGACCCCGTCCCCCCTTTTTGAGGGGGTAGCTTTTTGTTCTGTATATATATAACGTTCACCAGCCACAATTATGAATTTTTATGAAATGCCGCAACTAGGTCATATTGCTGAATCTGAGATGAAAGAGATCCTGATGCTTCAGGAACGGCTCAAGCTGATGGACTCTCAAGAAAAATGCAAAAGCTCTTTCATGGAGTACATCCGGTACATATGGCCGGGATTCATTGAGGGGGACCACCATCGAATTATTGCGGAAAAATTAACGGAAGTGGCCCAGGGAAAATGTAAGCGATTGATCGTAAACATGCCCCCCCGTCATACCAAATCTGAGTTTGCATCTGTTTACTTTCCGTCTTGGATCATGGGACTCAAGCCAGAGATGAAGATTATGCAGACAACTCACACTGCTGATCTGTCCATCAATTTTGGCCGAAAGGTCCGGAACCTTATGGACACCCCAGAATATAGTAATCTTTTTTCAGAAGTTTCTTTGGCCTCGGACTCAAAAAGTGCGGGTAAGTGGCAGACGAGTGCGGGGGGTGAATATTTTGCAGCGGGAGTCGGTGGTGCCATCGCGGGGCGGGGTGCAGATTTATTAATTATTGATGATCCGCATTCTGAGCAGGACGCGATGAGCGTGAACCTGTTGGATGCGTGTTATGAGTGGTATACCTCGGGTCCCCGTCAGCGTCTCCAGCCAGGTGGGACCATTGTTATTGTGATGACCCGATGGTCCACATTGGATTTGACGGGTCGGTTATTGAAGCGGCAGACGGAAACGCATTCTGACCAGTGGGATATTATCGAGTTGCCTGCGATCTTTGAGGATTCTGGTAATGTTTTGTGGCCGGAGTTTTGGAAGCGTGAGGAATTGGACTCTGTTAAGGCGTCTATTCCTGTTTCGAAGTGGAATGCTCAGTACCAGCAGAACCCGACTTCTGAGGAAGGTGCGATCATTAAGCGGGAATGGTGGAATATCTGGGAGAAGGATCAGCCGCCTAACTGTCATTATATTATTCAGAGTTACGATACGGCGTTTAGTAAGAGTCAGACTGCGGATTACAGTGCGATTACGACTTGGGGTGTTTTCACGCCGAGTGAGGGTGGTAGTGATGCGTTGATTCTGTTGGATGCTGACCGTGGCCGTTGGGATTTCCCCGAGTTAAAGCAGGTTGCTTTAGAGCGGTATAAGGAATATGAGCCGGATATGGTGCTTGTTGAGGCGCAGGCGAGTGGTACGCCGTTGACGCATGAGTTGAGGGCGATGGGCATACCTGTTGTGAACTACCGGCCAAGTCGGGGTAATGACAAGATGACTCGGGTACATGCTGTTAGCCCTGTATTTGAGTCTGGAATGGTATGGGCGCCTGACTTTGGTTTTGCGGAAGAGGTGATTGAGGAGTGTGCTGCGTTCCCGTTTGGCGAGAACGATGATTATGTAGACTCAACGACCCAAGCTATACTAAGATTCAGACAAGGTAACTTTATTAACCTTCATTCTGACGAGGCTGAAGAGGAAGTATACCGAGACAAACGCGCGTATTATTAATCTCGAGATAAGGACACGATCATGGCGGCAGATCCAAGGGCGACAGCAAGAATTAAAAAAAGAAAAGAAGAAAAGCTTTCTCTAAACAAGCCCAAGTACAAGAGGGGTGATAATTTCGACAACACTTCTGGCTCCTCAAGAGCTGCCGCTATAGCCGACTCTTCTCTTTTCAAGCCTAAAACAGATAAGCCCAAGAAGCCGACTTACAATACTAAAGACGAGTACAAGCCGTCTTCTTCAAAAGCTTCCGACAAGAAGGCTTCAAACGAGATTTCTGATGATGAGATGAAAAGCATTGATCGTCAGATTAAGGCTAAGATTAAGGCAAATAAAGCATCGGATTCTAAAGTTGAGATCACTGACAAAGAGATCGAGGATATTGCCAAGAAGGCAACTGGTACAGGCGTTGTTCCCAAGGTTGATACTAAGGGTAAGAAGCGCGGATTGGTATTTGGAAAGGATGCAAAGTTCCGTCCTTTCGGTGGTGTTATTGCCCGAGCGTTGTTGGGTGATGATGAAAAATTTGGTGGTGAGCGCGGAATGATTGACTTTCTCCGAAACAAGAAGAAAGCTCCCGTAAAAAAACAAGCAGGTGGCGAAATGATGAAAGCAAAAGGATACAAACGAGGCGGTGCGGTAGGCATGTCTAAGCCAGGTAATGAGAAGTTGCCTATGGTCGGGAAGAAGCGGCCTATGAGTCGCGCTCAAAGCCGAGCTACTTTAAGTCCGGCCCAAAGACGGCTTCTTGATTCTGTCCAAGGACGGGAAGGCAGTAAGCAGGCTACGAGTGTTATCCAGGATCTTTCTGATAAGTATGGGTACAAGCCTGGCAAGCGAGCTGGCGCGAAAGGCGGCATGGGCAAAGGTAAAAGAGCAAAGCCAGGTGGCATGAATATGGGTGGTGCAGTTGGTATGAAGCCGATTGACACAACAAAGCTTGGCGCTCTTCCTCCTGCTGCAGGAAAAAGACCGTCCACAATGCGATCTGGTCCTCGAGAAGAAAAACTTGCTGCTGCTAAAAAGGCAATGGCTATGCGCGGTGCTGCAGGACGCCGGTCAGGTGGTAGTACGCCACGCGGCATGAACATGGGCGGCGCGGCCATGAAGAGCAAGATGGCTTCGAAAGGCGGCAAGATGGGTGGCAAGATGGCGCCTGGGTACAATAACGGCGGATCTGTGAGCAGAAAGAAAACTGCTCGCGGGGTCGGTGCCGCTAAACGAGGGTTTGGCAGGGCTATGCGTTAAGCATGGCCTACCTCCAAAGCAACATTCCACACTTTAAGGCGTGGGTAAGAAGGGAATACACGGTTAATCATGAGCGATACCATGGCGAGTTTTTACACGCTATGGTTGTCGCCGTGACCACCATGCCTACTCGCTGTCTTTCGTTTCAAGTTATCTTTACTGGATGCGAAGCTGATGAAGATGAACCCAACGTACATGGAGGCGCCATGTGGGCAAGAATGCCCATTACCGCGCTGGTCGCTGATACACCTTTTGAGGAATGGCCTGAGCCAATGCCTGTCTGGGCTGCTCAACCTTGGGATTGCAGTTCTCATACTCATGCTGTTTACGTCCTTGACCGTTGTACACCTTGTCCTTGGCTCGCTAAGATTGATGGTGAATTTTATCCTGCGAAATATCTTTTTACGGTAGACTACGCGGAGAATGAGATCGCTGATGATCCGGCACAGCATAAGCAGTCGCATGTACTTGAGTTGCTTGATGCTGGCGAATGGACTGGAAATATTGTAGCGTTACCAAACAACAGAGTTAGGGTGACGCACCCTGCTTGGTTTCAGACGGGTGAAGGTGCTCCGGACTTTAAGCCGTCACAGCATATTCATTACAGCAAGTCTGACCTAGATTACACGTTAGATGTAAATCAGGTGTTTGATAACTTGTATGCGGACAAGGAATAATTTATGAAGTCTAACTCTGAGATGTACAAGAAGGTCATGCGCCTGCTTGAGGGCTCTGAAGATGAGTCTTTGCTTGAAGAGCTTCGAGAGAATGAGGGTGATCTTATGGATTACCTAACGGAAGAGATGCCTGAGAGAAAGGGTTCCGTTATGATCATGATCAAGAAGGGCAAAAAGGGCGATGATCTTGAGGAAATGTTCCCAGAGAAAGACAATCCCCGTATGAAGTTTCCGGAATTCAAACGCGGCGGCGAAGTCAAAAAGAAAAAGCCCAAGATTACGTTCAAGAAGAAGAAGGGTTTTGGAACCAAGTGGGAAAACAAGTGGGGCTAATGAATGGCTATTGAACGCGGTGTCGATGACGTTGATATCAGTGAGCTAGATATCGAAGACAATTCGAAAGAGGTCCAGATTGATGTAGAGGATGAGTCTTTTGACGAGATCCTTGGGCCTGGTTTTGATGACGAAGAAGGTATAGAGACTCTTGAAGACGGCACCATGCTGATTGGTATGCCGCCTCCTGTGCAGATGGGAACGGACGTTGAAGACTTTTATGAAAACCTTGCTGAAGTTCTTGATCGTGCTGATTTAGGCCAAATCTACAATGATTGTGTTGCTGACTATAAGTCTGATTTGGCTTCTCGCCAAGAGTGGGAGAAGACTTACAAGGAAGGTTTAGAATTTCTTGGTATGAAGTTTGAGGACAGGAGCGAGCCTTTCGAAGGTGCTTCTGGGATTGTTCATCCTTTGCTTGCTGAATCCGTCACGCAGTTCCAAGCGCAAGCTTATAAGGAAATGCTGCCGCCTGGGGGTCCTGTAAAGACTCAAGTCGTAGGAATGGGTACGCCACAGACTGACCTCCAGGCAGCGCGGGTACAGGAATACATGAATTACCAGATCACTCAGGTTATGCGCGAGTATGACCCTGAGACTGATCAGATGTTATTTTATCTTCCGCTGTCGGGTAGTGCATTCCGCAAGGTTCACTTTGATCAGACGCTTGATCGGCCTGTATCGCGTTTTATTCCATCTGAAGACTTGGTTGTACCTTATGGCGCAACGAGTTTGGACAATGCTGTTCGGATTACGCACGTTGTTGATATGCCTATCAATGACGTTAAGAAGCTTCAAGCTGCCGGTTTTTACAAGAAGTCAAAGGCTGCTGAACGCTCATCTAGCTTTTTAAATGATAGTGAGATTGAGGAGGAGCTTGATGAACTCCAAGGCGTTAAGCCATCTGGCAATTCCAATTCTGACCAGTGTGAGATCCTTGAGATGCACGCTGATCTTGAGATTCCAGGGTATGAAGACCTTGATGCAGAGGGCGAAGAAACGGGCATTAAGCTCCCGTATATTGTCACCATTTCGCGGTCTCAGTCTCAAGTTCTATCCATTCGCAGAAACTACAATCAAGAAGATCCTATGCGTAAGCGCATTGATTATTTTGTTCAGTATAAGTTTCTACCTGGTGTGGGTTTTTACGGCTTCGGTCTAACGCATATGATTGGCGGTTTGTCCCGTGGGGCGACTTCTATTCTCCGGCAGTTGATTGACGCGGGTACTTTGTCGAATCTTCCTGCTGGTTTTAAAGCGCGTGGCATTCGTATTCGAGATGCGGATACGCCTCTACAGCCAGGCGAGTTCCGAGATATGGATGCACCGGGAGGCTCATTGCGTGATGCGCTAATGCCTCTGCCGTTTAAAGAGCCAAGCGCCACCCTCCTGAATCTGCTTGGCATGTTGGTTGATGCCGGTAAGCGGTTCGCCTCAATTGGTGATATGCAGGTAGGTGATGGTAATCAGGAAGCGCCGGTTGGTACGACGATTGCGTTGCTTGAGCGCGGTAGCCGCGTTATGAGCGCGATTCACAAGCGATTGCACTATTCGCAACGTATTGAGTTTAACCTCCTTGCGAAGCTGTTTAAGGACTACCTGCCACCTGCCTATCCATACATGATTGCTAATGGTAATCCTGGGGTTAAGCAGCAGGACTTTGATGACCGAATAGATATCATTCCGGTCAGTGATCCCAACATTTTTTCTATGAGCCAGCGCGTTATGCTTGCTCAAGAGATGATGCGGATGGTCCAGTCTAATCCTGAGATCCATGGTCCGATGGGAATGTACAATGCTTATAAGCGTATGTACGAAGCGATGGGTGTTCAGCAGGTAGAGCAGATACTGCCACCACCTCCGCCTCCACCACAGCCTATGCCGATGGCACCTGCTATGGAGAATGCAAACTTCATGATGATGCAGCCTGCGACACCGTTCCCAGATCAGGACCATGAAGCGCATATTGAGTCGCACATTACGGTTTATAACTCTGCGGTTGTTAAGACAAACCCGCAGCTTCGCGCTATGATTCAAGCGCATGTTTACCAGCACATTGATCTCATGGCCAGACAGCAAGCGATGCAAGATCCAGAAGTACAGCAGATGCAACAACAAATGCAGATGATGGGGCCTCCTCCAGGTATGGGGCCTCCACCTTCGGGCGGACCCATGGGTGCTCCTCCAAGTGGTCCTCCAGGCGTCAACCCTTCAGCGATGCCTCCACAAGGAGGGGCTCCCGTGGGACCCCCACCTCCGATGGGCGGACCACCTCCGATGGGACCACCACCAATGGGAGGAATGCAACCACCTGGACCTCCGCCGCCTAACCCTATGCAGGCCATGATTGAAGCTAAAGTTGCACAAATTACCGTACAGTTGATGGAGAAAGTTGCTCCGATCTTTGAAGCAGAAGATTCCGACGATCCACTTGTTGAGTTACGTCGAGAGGAACTTAACATTAAGTCTATGGACTTAGAGCGTAAGGCCAAGGAGGCTGAACAGCGATTTGGACTTGACGAGGAACGCATTGAGAAGGATTATTCAATGGATCAAGAGCGTATGGATCTACAGGCTGATATTGCTGACATGAAGAATAAGACTGCTCAAGATAGGCTAAAGCTTCAAGAGTCTATACAAATGGCTAATGTAGCTGAGAAAATGACCAAAAACATATTTGGGAACTAATCATGATTAAGAGAACAACAAGCTTTAAAGAGCCTAAAGTAGACAAAGGCGGATTCACTGTTAAGGATCAAGGCCGCGTTAAGTACGCGTCTATTGAATCTGTTGAGGCATCTGCTTCGCCTAAGCCTGGTATGGGCAAAGGTAAGTCTCGAGGCGGTGGCGCGGCACAACGAGGGACTAATTTCGAAGGCGTATTCTAGTGTTTGCTCCTCCAAAAGAATTCATGAATAGGATTGCTGTTGGCGGCGGTATGATGGGCAATCCTAATTACTATATGGATAATCATCTTGCACCGCCGATTCCTGAAAGGTTTGAAAGGCGCGGGAATAATCCGCCTCAGATGCCGCAGGATCAAAAGCCTGGATTTGAAGGCCTTGACCAAGCTTATATAAATCGAAGTATGCAACAACAAATGCGGATAGGGAATAATCCGCCTCGTATGCCAAGCCGACCGGATATTAGGCAACGTTCAGAGTTTTACCAACCGCAGGGTCCTCAACAGCCTCGAATTTATGAAGCTGGGCATGATGCTTTAAATAGGCAGATTCAACAACGAATGGGTCAGTCTCAAGAACGCATGCAGCCCGGACTAAGCAAAGAGTTCTTAAGCGGTATATTTGGCGCCCAACGTCCGATGCCAAGTCAAATGCCATATCAAGATATGAGAGCTAGAATGCCTCAACGCATGAGGCCGCAACCTCGGGGGCCATTTGGCGGTGGTGGGCGACAAAGATTCCCACAGCCTCAACAGCCTCGAGGCCCTTTGTACGGACAGCAATATAACGGCGGCATGTACGGTCAGCAACCGCAACGACCACCCATGTACCCACAACCGCCGATGTACCCAAGACCACAACCGCAATATGGTGGTGGCATGTACGGCGGTGGTGGAATGTACGGCCAGCCTCAAAGACCTCCAATGTACGGTGGTGGATTCGGCGGTGGGATGGGCGGCGGAATGTACGGTGGTGGTATGTACGGTGGTATGTACGGTCAGCCACAAATGCAACAACCTCAGTATGGCGGCGGGTTCGGTGGCGGCATGGGTGGCGGAATGTACGGCCAGCAACCGCAACAACGCCAACAGCAGCCACAATATGGTGGCGGTATGTACGGTGGTGGTTTTAATCAACAACAGCCGCAACAGCAACAGCAACCTTATAATCCTTACGCCCAACCAATAATGGGTGGAATGCCAAAATTTAATATGCAGGCGATGTACTAATGGCGGGAAGAAGAAGACAAGTAGGAAGAAGTAAGCCATCGTCCATAGAAAGAGAAACTGGAAATCCTAGATCTCGATCTGGGACATCTGCTATCTATGCTGCAATAGCAAAAAAGGCTCGAGAGAAAAAAGAAAAAGAAGCTAAGGCCAAAGCTGCAAAAGATAAAGCTGCAAAAGAGCTAAAGCAAAAAAACGCTCAGGCTGCTGAGGATAAAAGATTAAAGCTTGCCGCTCAAAAAGAAGCGAATGAGTTAGCTAGGGCAGAGGCCGAAGTTAATTCAAGAAAGCAAAGAGAAGATGCTTCAAGAAGAATGATACAAATGGCAGAAGCTTCTGCCAAAAAAGCAAAGGATAAAAAGGCTAAAGAAGCTGCTGACAAAAGAATTGCGGAGGCAAAGGCGAAAGCAGAAGAGCTTGCTGCAAAAAGAGCTGAAGCAGAAAAGAGGCGTGCAGATAAAGAAGCTGCCGCTGCAAAAGCCGCAAAAGAAAGAGAAGCTAAAGCTGCTGCGGATAAAGAGGCATTAGCAGCGGCTAATAAAGCTGCTGAGGAAAAAGCTGCCAAGCAAGCTGCAAGATTAGAGCAAATACGAATTCTTGAGGAAAGAGAGCAGTTTCGTCGTGGCGAGCAGCTACAAATAAGGCAACAAGAAGCGAAAAGAATAAGAGAAGCAAAGGCGGCGGCAGATGCCAAGGCAGCGGCGGATGCAAAGAAAGCGGCAGATGCCAAGGCAGTAGAAGATAAGCGTATAGCTGATGCGAAAGCTGCGGCTGAAGCTGCGCGTGCTGCTCAAGATAGAAAAGCTGCGGCTCAAGCTGCAAAAGAGTTAAGAGAAGCAAACGAGGCCAAAGCTGCGGCTGAAGCAAAACGCGTTGCAGATGCAAATCGAGAAGTTAAAACAGTAAACTTTACCCCTGATCAACTGGTTGACAAGTACAACAATTCTCGAGGTGCTCAAGACTTTAAACTAACCTCAAGCTACGATCCTAAGACTAACACCTTTATTGAGGATGTAAGTGCTTTTGGTTTTGAAGGAGATGCGGCTACTAATACCTATACTCCTGAAGAATTTATAGCAAAGCTTGGGTACAAAGGAGATGATTATAATACCTTTAGCTTTGTTCAACCACAACAGCTACAAGAAGCACCTCCCTTACAAGAAGCGCCTACAGGCTCTATGGAGCGAACAAGAGTTGTAGATCCTGTAGGGTCTGTTGGTAATTCAGACCCAGAACGTAAAGGCAACGAAGATCCTTCTCTTCAAAACACAGTAGCGCCTATGTGGGCGGCTCAACCTCCAGAGTTTAAGTTTACTGCTGAACCTGTACCCAGAATTAATCCTGCTTGGAATGGGCTTGAGGAGTGGAAAGCGCAACAACAAGACCCAGAGCCCACGCCTCCTGATACACCTGGTTCTTTTGTTTTTACAACTCCTCAATACGATCCTGATCCAAAACTAAATGCTTTGTATAACTCTTTGTCTTATACAATACAAATGGGCGCAGGCATTCGGGCTCTTACCCAAGAAGAAGCAGCACAGCAAAGCAAAGAAATTAAAGATTTAGAACAGCAAATTATTGCTGCTGGCGGACAGCCTTATAAGTATTTTACAAACTTACCTTTTGGAAGCTTTAGAGGGGAAGGTCCTGATCCAACATTAGGCGAATACGATCCGATGACAGGTCGTTATACCGATGAGGATGATCAACCTGCGCCAGTACCATCTCCAGGACCTGCGCCCACGCCTCCCGTGATGATTCCAGGCGGAGGCATTGATACTACTTCTGGCCTTGGCGCTGATCCACAAGGATATCAGGACCTTAAAACTGCTCCCGCAGGATTTAATTGGTCTGGAGGTACAGTAAGAATCTCCCCTGAAAGTTTTTATAATCCAACAACAGGTGAGGAATGGACAGCAAATGCTGCTGGATGGGTTCCTCCTCAAGGCTGGGTTAAAGGAAAAAAACCAACAAGCGAACAGCCAAGTCCAGACCCCGCGCCTACACTGCCAGATATGCCAGTGCAGCCTGCGCCAGAGCCATTGCCCGAATCACCGGCTCCTAAGCCTCCTACCTTTGTTGACATGGATCCGCTTAAGGGTATGCGAGATCAGTTTGTTCCAAGAAACATTCTTGGCCAATCTTATAATCCGAAGGTGCGAGAAGACTTTGCTAGACAAATGCAGTCTGGCGCAAACATAACGAGCACGCCAAGCTATCAAATGCCGACATCGCCAATACCGCAAACTCAGTTTGGCGGGTATGGACAACCAATGCCGATGTCTCCGCTGGCACCTTATGCAGGACTTGGCGCCGCACCGCTTCGACCGACTGACTACAATGAGCCATACGATGAAGACGCGCTTCCAGGCGGTCCATCAGGTCCTCGTGATGGGGGCGGTGTCACTTAATGGACGCAGTCGCATTAGCATCATACATATTTAATAAGCTTAAAAAGCTTGAAGAAGGTCATGTGGAGTTCTTGACCGGTGGCAACATAAAGACAATGGAGGACTACAAATTCGTGATGGGTGAATTATCGATGCTTCGCACCCTTCGCGCTGAACTAAAAGAAGCGTTGCAATTTGAAGGAGACCCCGATGAGTAATCTGTCAGCAGATACTCTCGCTAAATCGTCATTAACTGACGCATATGTGAGTAGTCAAGAGCGTGTTCTAAATCCAGAACTTCTGGATAAAACACTACTGGAAAGAATGCCCAACCCCACAGGTTGGCGACTTCTTGTTTTACCTTATAAAGGCAAAGGCGTAACTGACGGTGGTATTGTTTTAACCAAACAAACCATGGATAAGGAAGGTCTGGCGACTGTTGTTGCCTATGTCTTAAAAGTAGGCCCACTAGCCTACCAAGATGCTGATAAGTTTAATGGCATACCTTGGTGTGAGGAAGGTCAATGGGTGTTAATAGGTCGATACTCAGGAGCTAGATTCTCTTTAGAGGATGATTCTGAAGTTCGAATTATTAATGATGATGAAGTGATTGGGACCATTATGGATCCCGATGACATCAAGTCCGCAACTTGAGGTGAAACATGTCAGAACAAACGTTAAGCGAAGCTTTATCTGATATCGATGTTGATTTAAATATTAGCGATAAAGATATAGAAAGCGCAGCAGTACCAGAGTATGCAAGAAAATCTAACGATGAAGTTCAAGAAGAGTCTACTTATGTAGAGCTTTCTGATGAAGAACTTGCCGAAATATCTCCTGCTACAGAAGATGTAGTAGAAGAAGATTTCGATTATGAGGAAGATGATGGCGCAGAATCTGAAGCTGACCGAAAGGTAAGAAGTGCTCAGGACCGAATTAATAAGGCTGTTAAACAGGCGAAAGAGTTTCAACGTCGAGAACTGCAAGCGATTCAATACGCAAAGCAATTGCAGGATCAGAACAGAGAGCTTTCAAACAAGTATAAACAAACCAGCGTTAATTCAGCGGCCCAAAATCTACAGATACAAGAAAGTTATTCTAAAGAGTTTCAAGGCCGGATTGAGGCGCAAGCTGATTCTGCTAAAAGAAACCTTCAGAAAGCTTACGAATCTGGAGATCCCGAAGCTATGGCAGAAGCTCAACAGCTTATTGCCAGAACCGAAGCTGACAGAAGTTCTTTAGCTCAATACAAGCGCGAGCTTGCAAAGTATAAAGAAGACTATCAGCAGTGGGCTTCTAGGCAGCAGGAGTCTGAACCTGAATATCAAATTTCAAATGACTATGTCCAAGAAGAGCCTCAATATCTTGAGCCTTCAGAGAGCGCACAAGAGTGGGCTGCTAAGAATGAGTGGTTTGGAACTGATAGGGTTATGACTAATGTAGCCTTTGCTGTGCATGATGAGCTTGTCCGATCAGGAATTGACTTGGAGTCACAAGAGTACTATTCTGAAATTAATCGCAGAATTCGACAGGAACTACCTCACAAGTTTCAGAATGAACGACCCGCAGGAAACACTAATAAACCCGTCCAAACCGTTGTTTCCGGTACGCGCATAAAAGGAAGTGGACGCAATCAAAATGACCGTAGGATTGAATTGTCACCTAGCGAGCAACAGCTTGCCAAAAAACTAGGTGTTCCATTCAAAGAATATGCTAAACAAAAAATGAGGTTGGAAAGATCATGAGCGAAGACATAAAAGAAAAAGGCGGATCTGGAATGAAAAGGACTCCACGGAGTTCTGATACTAGGGATGCTTTACAAGCTCGGAGGCCATGGACGCCACCTCAAATCTTAGAAACACCCGAACCTCCTCCAGGGATGAAGTATCGATGGCTGAGAACGCACATTCGAGGCGAGGATGATAAGACTAATGTTCACATGCGATTGCGAGAAGGCTACGAAGTAGTCAGTCCGGCTGAAGTTGCAGGCTATGATTTGCCTATGAATGAAAGCGGATCTCAAGCAGGAAGTGTTGGCGTTGGTGGTTTGATGCTTGCAAAAATCCCAGAAGAAACAGCAAATGAGCGGAATGCTTACTTTCAAAATAAAACTGAAAACCAAATGAGCGCGGTTGACAATAATTTGATGAAAGACGAACATCCCTCAATGCCTTTTTCTAATGAAAGGAAGAGTAAGGTAACCCTTGGCGGTT
>Ga0206130_10005995_pt1 | contig 14143 bp, 18 predicted proteins | sample Helgoland_Spring_9_FD_148637 | JGI IMG/M metagenome (GOLD analysis project Ga0206130, IMG submission 148637) | Pelagic subsurface seawater microbial communities from Kabeltonne, Helgoland, North Sea - Helgoland_Spring_Bloom_20160512_1 | ecosystem: Environmental > Aquatic > Marine > Epipelagic ... | reverse complement strand
AAAAAAAAGAGGGGCAAAAAACCCCCTCTTTAAAAGATTGGCTATCTTAGGATTTCTTGCCGGAAACTGATGAAGTATTTTGTCTTTCACCACGTATAGACTTATACAAAGTACATTTTTGTGTAGTAGTATTGAAAGTGAATCCTTTGACCTTGCTTTTAGCATTTGCAGCTGCTGTGCAACCTTCAACCGAAGAGTATTTCTTCGCAGTCTTAACTGCAAAAATTGAACCTTTAAGAGCAACGCCTTCTTGGACATCCATTGATGCAGAGGCCTGAAATGGCAAAGATAGTAAAACTGCTGTCATTATGATTTTTTTCATTATATAGATCCTTTATGTTTAATTTATTGACATATACTAATTGTTTATATATGTGTTCGGTGAACACATTAATGTAACATTAGGTCCATAAAATAGATACTAAAAGGACTTTAATAATGAATATATTTGATTGAAAAGGTTAATATGCTGATAATAAATCTATGAGCAACTTAAAACACCTAATTGAATCGGCCCATGCGGTCGTGCCAAAAATTACTTGCGCAGAATTCGCTTTCGATCAAAAAAAATTTTTAATTATTGATGTTAGAGAAGGCTCTGAGGTCATTGAAACCGGAATCATAGAAGGCGCCACAAATATCCCTCGAGGATTGCTGGAGTTTAAATTGCAACCTGATCCTGAGGCGATGGCAGAAGATACTCCTATCTTGGTTTACTGTGGCGGTGGAAGTCGAGCAGCGCTTGCAGGAAAAACGCTCAAAGAGCTTGGGTTCACCAACGTCAAGAATCTAGAAGGAGGCTTTCGTGGTTGGAAAGAATTTTCTCCTTCCTAGCGAAGACTAGGCAAGAGTTTATCCAGGTCTTCGTAAGCAGCATTTTTATATTCTGGGCTGTACCCAGCCATTACATCGCCTTTAACAGCGCAACTTCTGTAAGCAGATTTTCTGGCTGTTGGATCAGAGAATTCTAAGTCAGGATTAATTGGATCATAGACCTTCTTAGTTACAGCGTTCAGTTTAAACTTACAATTATTCCAACTGTAGGCATCTGGCATAAGGCGAAGTGAAATGGGGCCATCAAAAGAGTGGAATGAACGAGGGTATAAGGTGATCGTTGCATCCCCTCCTCCATCATTTATTTCAGAAACCATTTGGACACAAGGCTCTGGTGGAGTGTAGTTATCGTCTTCTCCCATGTAAATTTGAAAGACATCACTATCCCAATTGTTGTTATCAGGTAAAGCCAAGCACCCTGGGTACCACATCAGATAACCGGCATAGGAAGCACCAGGCTTATTCAATGCCTCCTGCAGCGGCATCCATGCATTAAAGATCGCTGCGGTGCCTCCCAAGCTCCAACCTGCAGCATATATTTTAGTGTTATCAATCCTCGGATCATCCCACAAAAGATTGAGCGACATGGCCATCTCATAGATCATGGTTTCACTGGTTACATTGATTTGGTTGCCCACTGTACTATTTACGCCTCTAGAATCAAAAGGATGCATAGCAAAAACAATAAAATCTGCTTGGCGCATTTGTTCGATGTATTTTAAATGATGCTCTCTCCAGTTTGATGAGCCATGTGAAGCAACGATAGTTGGGTAAAGTACAGTTGCATCATAATTATCTGGAAAATGTAGAACCCCAAAAACCTCTAGATCTTCTTGATCATCCAGGCCCCCATCAAAAAGATCCTCAAAGCCCAGAATATTTTTGGAAGGAAAGGTAATTTTTTCTGTGAGGTAAGTGGTCTCAGATATATTGCTTTCTGAGCAATTAGTTAGCAAAACAGTTAGGATCAAAGTAATTATTATTTCTCATTCTAAAATCTTAACAAAAAAAGAGGGCTAATGCCCTCTTTTATAAAATCTTGAACTCTTACCAGTAGTAACCTACTCGCACTCCATACTGTGAAGGTGCTGAATAAGATCCCCTAGGCTGGCCAGCTTCCACACCTCTAAACCAAGCAACCTCCTCATCAGTTACATTGTAAGCATATGCTTGGGCGTACCATGAGGCATCGCCTGCAGGTTTATATGTAACAACAAGGTCTACCATATCCCAGCTAGGTCTTTGGTCGCCAAACTGGTCAACAGGATCTTGGAAATATCCTGGAAGATCTACAAAAGTAGCTCCTGAGCCTGTACCATAGCCGCCAGCATCATTAATGTGCTTATCTGCGTTCCAGATTGTTAGGTAGTCTTCTGCTTGCCAATGATAGTTAATTGATGGAGCCAATGTTCCCATGCTGCCAAGATTAAAAGTGTGCTCATATCTCACGGTCAAAGCTAAGTTTGGTGAGTAAGGAGTTTCATTGCCTTTTAAGTTAACTGCATTTTCTGGTGTGTTTGCAATAGAAGCCCCGTAGTCAGGCCTTCCAAACTGAGCGTCTTGACCATAGTACCACTGAGTAATAAAGTCTGCTGTAACCTCTGAATCCATCTGAGTTACCCATCCGCTTAATTTTCCACCTTCATAAGGAATAAAGTCAAACTCAAATTCGACACCGCTCATTTCTTGTTTACCAAAATTTTGTGTGCCCCAAATGGTAATAACTTGAACCACATCGACCAACTGCTCTGTGACGTAGTCATACTCTTGTGCATTTCTAGAATCAACAGGAACGTTTCCGGTAAATTGCTTGCCATCGTAAGAAGTCTTGTAGTAATTCAATGCAATATTGAGTCTGTTTTCAAGATAACGAGCTTTATAGCCCATCTCAAACGTTAAGGCTTCCTCTGGTCCGTATGAGGTGTTCACAACTGAGCCTGGACCCTCTGGGTGAAGACTGTCAGCTCCTCGCACATACACATCGGTAATGCTTCCAGCTTTGTAGCCAGTTGCAAGATACCCGTAAACGAATGCAGTATCAGTAACATCCCAATCTAGGCCAAGCCTCCAATCAAAATTATGATAAGTTTTAGCAACATCGTTAGAAGTTGTCTGAACCATGCATCCTGTTAAACCGTAATAAGGTCCACCACCGTATGGTCCGCCACCTGCTGTACAGTTCACACCTGCATATTGACCACCAGCTATATGAAAATTGGGTGCAACAGCATTTAGTTGAGGCAACCATTGAGTTCTGTTACCCCAGATTTCTGTGCTAATGTAACAGCTATTCCACACACTACAATCATAGTTCTTGCCGCCCTCATCTGATTTTTCTTCTTCGGTATATCGTGCACCAAAAGTTAGAAAGAGATCCTCTCTTAGCTTGTAGGTTGCTTGACCAAAGACAGCAGTTGCTTCCACAATTCTATTGGGTTGATCAAAGATACTGTCACCAGCTAAAGTAGCATGGAAATAAGCAAGCATGTCGTTATCCTCTTTCATATAGAAAGCCCCTAAAACCCATGCTAAATCGTCAGATTTATTCTTCAATTCAACATCTATTACTGTTGATTTTGCTGTGTAATCTTCGATAACAAAAGCCATGTCATAAGCAGCATTGGCTCCACCATCAGTATCCCATTGAGAGTATTGAGTAAGCTCTTGAGTTCCTAATTTAGCAGTTAAGTCATAGTCGCCTAGATCTTTGTTATAGATCACACGAAATGATTCAATGTTAATATCTAAGACGCCTGGAACATTTACATATGATGTATATCTATCTTCTGTACCCTGCAAATCTGTACAAGTGTTAGCTGGATAAACAGCTGGATCACCTTGTAATCTGCCTGTTCTTTTAGCCATCATTTCACAAGAGTAAGTATTCTGCCAACCAGCTCCATCATCTTGAAACACTTCGTATTGAACATTGATGTCACTGCTATCGTCAATCATATATAAAGCACTGATTCGATAAGCATGGTTATCAACATTGTTATAAAAAGTTGAAGGGTCTGCTTTTACCTTTGATTGAGGATTACCATACTGCCAACCTGGATCAGTCCAGCATCCTTCCTGCCAGGACTGGCAACCTAGGTACCAAGCATAGTCAGTGCCTGTAACTTTCTGACTTTGGTCTGTGATAGGGGTAAATTGATCTTGAATAGATTTTGGCAAGAATCTCCAATCAGGTTGTGAACCATCGTAATAACCGTTCAAGTAAGAGTCTTTTGATTGATCACTAAAAGCAAGCCTAACAGCAAACTTATCAGTTAGTGGTAGATTGTAGTGACCTTGAATTCCCTGTTCGTTAAATCTTCCTGCATTAACAGTAATAGAGCCACCTTGCGTGTCAAGATTAGGCTTAGCAGTAATAATGTTTAGAGACCCAACAATAGAGTTCCTTCCGTACAAAGTTCCCTGAGGCCCTCTAGAAAGCTCTGCTCTTTCTAGATCAAACATCAAAGCTGCAGCACCCTGAGGTCTTGCAACATAAAGGCCATCAACATGAATGCCAACAGCAGGATCGCCAACCTCGGTAACATTATTTGATCTTACTCCGCGCAAAGTAATAATTGGAGCAGAGGTATCTGTCATATTCTGAATGGATAGCCCGGGCAGTGAGTAACTCAAATCTTTGATATTAGAAATGCCATATTGCGTGAGCTCTTCTTGAGTAACTGCAGAAATAGCAATCGGAGTTTCCATTAAACTTGTTTCTCTTCGGGTAGCAGTAACTATGACATCTTCAATGCCTTGTGAGTCTGAATATGAGCTAGAAGTTTCATATATTTCAACGGATTCTGAGCGAGACTCTACTTGAGCCGAGTCTTGCATAGGAGCAGTATCGCTATCTTTGTCTATTGGTATGACTGGATTGTCTGCCATTGCAACAAAGGGCATCAGCATTAACATTAAGGTAAATTTTAAATAATTCATGTATTTTTTCTCCTAGAGTAAATATTCATATCATAAAATTATCTTTAAATGACAATGTTGTCAAGTAACATAGGAGGTAGATTAAAATTCAATCATAAGATGGATCAGAGAGTTTTGAGGGACGGGAAATATAAGATTAATCTTCTTACTAGTGTCGGCAAAAAAAAGAGGGCTAAGCCCCCCCTTTTTTTTAGACTAAAAAACTGCTCATTATCTAGCGACCCTTGTCCAAAGATGGTCTGAGTGGTTCATAACATCAAGTTTCATATCAGCAAGTTCGGCCTCATGCACGGCTGAAACAGCCTTAACTTTTAGAGCAAAATCAGCATAGCTGTCGTACCCACAATAAAAATTCCAGGTCTGTTCCGGACCCCAAAAATGCTCAGTCATGTTGCAGCCACCGAAGGCGGTATTGTAGACATCAAATAAAATCTTTGCATTAGCACGCTTCTCGTTATCAGTAAGGTATGGACCAAAACTATATTTGGCCTCAAGAACATAAGCTGTTGGCTTTGTGAGATTTCTTTCTAACACTGCCAATAACCTATCAGTGTGATCACCAAAGAGTTGCTTCTGAGAACCTCCCATCGGAGTTGATTCTTGATCATTAATCTCGGCAAATTGGTCCCAACTATCAAAGTTGCAATAAGTCATGAACGCTCTATCGCCCCCAAATTGATGCTGCAAGAGGCCGCAAGAGTTATAACCATCTTCTTCAAGAGTTTCGATGTTGGCTAACAAGTCTTTTTTCAAGACTTCAATTTTACCGCCAGCAGGAACGGTGTAAGTTGAGATATATACTAAATTATTTTTTGGCTTGTCAGCATGATGGTCTTCGCCTTCATGATGTGCTGCGGTTAAAGTAAAGCTCATCGCCATGAGACAAAGAGAAATCTGTTTAATCATAATGTTTCCTATTAGTTCAATTAATTATCAATATTTTTAACAGAAAAAATACTTTATGTACAATTAATCGCTCATGTTAAGATACCCCCCATGGGTATCAAGTACTTTCATATAATTTTTTTGCTTATTGGCTCAATGCTTATTGAGGCAAGACCTATCTCTTATTCCGGTGGGGCAACTCTCATGCTGCAATCTAACGAAATGCAGAATTCTACCTACTATCACTATTCTCCTACTTACAAGTATTCTGTTGGCATTGAATCTGTCAATAGCCAATACTTCAAAGAGGATTATTTGTACTACAGAATCACCTATCTGGTGAATAGAAAAAATACTAAGAACTCTCAACGAAACCTTTACCTACAATCAGGTATTTCATCAGCAGGCCTAGATCATAATTTTTATGGGGTTCATGGTGACTGGGAGACTAGGAGACTTTTTTCTGGATTTGGCTACAAGGTAACTCACACACAAACACTGGATTACGCAGAGCAGTTTCTGCAGCTTGGAGTTGCACCTTACATTGGTGAATATGGTGACATGCATACATGGCTCATGGTTAAATCTAGGCACAATGAACTAATAGGTGGCTGGAATACATACCCAGTTCTAAAATTTTTTAAGGGGAATGCTCTTGTTGAGTTTGGGTATAGCGATACCTCCAACTGGGACATTCATTTAATGTATAGGTTTTAATTTATTAATTTATAAGGAGAAAATATGAAATATTTATACTTGGTGTTTGCAATGATGGCTGCTGTTTACACCAGCGCTCATAATCATACTATGCATGACATGGATAGCCACAATCATGAAGGGCATCTTCATGACACCATGGTTGATGGAAAACTGCTTGAAGTTGATCCAAAACGATTTGATGACTTCGTCGCAGAGTTAGAGGGAAAACAGGTTGCCGTGGTGAGTGTGAGTGGCATGGTTTGTGATTTTTGTGCCAGAGGCATTGAAAAAACATTCTCTAAAGATAAGTCCGTCTTAAAGCTAGACGTAGATTTAAGTGGCGGCAAAGTTTTAATTGCCTTTGATAAGGATCGAATTATTGATTTTGAAGATATTAAAAAGAAAATTCTTTCAAACGGCCAAAACGCCACAGATCTTCAGATCATTAAAATTTAAAGATGGAGATAGAGCGCAACATTGATGAGCAAACAGCTAATTTTTTTTCGCTGTTTGCCTCATCCTCTACTCTGGTGTGCTGTGCTTTGCCTGCTGTTTTTGTTGCTTTGGGAGCGGGAGCAAGTTTTGCTAGTCTCGTGAGCACTTTTCCTTTCCTAATAACTCTTTCGCAGTACAAGGTCTACATAACCTTCTTTGCCTTGGTGATGCTGCTAATTGCAGGGTATGCCAATTACATAAATTATAATCTTCCCTGCCCTGCTGATCCAAGGCTGGGTCGTTTGTGCATGAAGACAAGGAAAAGATCCAGGGTGATTTACTATGTTTCAGCTGGTATTTTTATTTTTGCAACTCTCTTCACCTATTTAGTACCACGTTTTTTATAAAATGAAACATGCAACTCACAAAGGTAACTTAATCAATTTGAAGAAGATTGAAGGGCAATTACGGGGATTGCAAGCCATGATTGAGGAAGAGAAATACTGCGTAGATATTTTAAATCAGATAAAAGCAGTAAAAAATGCCTTAATCTCTGTTGAAGGCAAGATTTTGAAGGTTCATTTAAGAGCTTGTATTAAAGGCTCCTTGGGTGACGAAACTTTGGCTGATAACAAAATTGAAGAAATTGTTAAGTTATTAAAAAGATGAAGGTCGTCATCAGAAAAATACACAAATACTTAAGTTTATTCATCTCCGTTCAGCTATTGTTGTGGACTGTTTCTGGAATTTACTTTGCATACAATCAAATTGAGTTGGTGAGAGGTGAGCATTTAAGAAACCAGTCTTATGATGAGATTGACTTTAATTTACAAGAGCTGCCGTCAATCAAAGCTAGGTCGATGAAGCCATTTATCAGATTGGGAGAGCTGTTAATTCAAATTGAAACGGCCAATCAAACGCTTTACCTCAAGCAGGATGGCACTGAGGCATCACAGATAGATTTAAATCAAGCCATGGAAATTGTTGATACCAAAACTTCATTGCAAGCCTTAACTGCAAGCGAGATATTTGAAGTGCCAGCAGGGGCTGAGTATCGTGGGCGATCACTGCCCCTCTATCAAGTTCAAACCAATCATAAAGATAGCATTAATGTGTATGTTGATGCATGGACAGGAGATATTGTGGCCATTAGGTCATCTAGCTGGAGACTATGGGACTTGATGTGGGGGCTCCATATTATGGATTACGTGGACAGAGACAATATCAACAACATCCTGTTGAAAGCCTTCTCAATCCTAGCGCTTATTAGCTCATTATCTGGAGTGATTTTATTTTTTATCACCCCTAGACGCTCTACCTCATAAACAACAAGGTCATTCTGTCGGACTCACCTATCTCTTGATATTTGGAACGATTTTCATCCTTCAATCTATAAGAAGGAGGCAATGTCCAGACTCCCTTGGGGTGGTCTTTGGTATCTTTTGCATTGGCATTAATCTCTGAGGTTTCAACCAAGGTAAAACCAACGCTCTCGGCAACTTCAATTGCAAGAGATTGAGAAACATAACCACTGGTGGTCATATATTCCATTGAAGAGCCCTCAGGCGCTCTGTGTTCTACTACACCAAAATATCCTCCAGGCTTTAAAGCGTTGTATGCTTCTAGCATTGTTGCTTTCATCGTGTCACGAGCCAACCAATTATGGAGATTTCTAAAAGTTAAGACTAAGTCCTTTGATTGCGGCTGCAGGGGATCTCCCATGGACACAATTGTGACCCCTTCAAATAATGGGTTTGAAGCAACTTTTTTATCAAAGCCTTCTCTGGATCTTTTAGCATAAGCGCCTGATTCAGGATTATAGTGAGTTACAGTCAACGAACCAGCGTCTCTCAAGTATGGCGAAAGAATCTCTGTGTACCATCCTCCTCCGGCTGCTAGCTCTAAAACCTGCATTGATGGGGTGATCTTAAAAAAAGATAAAGTCTCATATGGATTGCGAGAATCATCTCTTGCTGCATAGGCGCTGTTTCTAGCCGGATCTTTAATAGCATCTAGTAATGGATCAGGATGATGGGCTGCCTGGGTCATAGATGAAAAAGCTAATAAGAGGCTAATACATCCTGCTGAGTTAAAAATATTTTTCATGGCTGTCTCCTTTATATATTTTAATGTTAGTCTAGTATTGCAATTAATAATAGGACATAAAATGGAATGGTTAAGAAAATTTGATAATTTATATTTCATGGTTGGAAGATCTTTGCTAGGCATATATTTTATTGTTCCAGGCCTAGGAAAGATTTTTGATTTTATGGCAACTTTAACTTTAATGAGAGTTAAAGGGGTGCCTTTTAGCTCAGTGCTGCTGCCTCTAACAATAGCAATTCAGTTATTAGGCGGACTTTTTTTGATACTTGGACATAATCTTAGACTAACATCCATCATGCTATTTGGATTAACTATTCTGATCAATATTTACATACATGATTTTTGGACATTAGCAGGTGACCCATCGTATGCACACGAAATGCAGAATTTTGTTAAAAATTTAGCAATAGCAGCAGGCTTGCTGGTATTAGCAACTAAAGATAAAAACTAATAGTTTGGACAACACCAATTACTCCTAAGCAGCCAAAGTAAGAGAGCCGAGCTATTGAAGTATTTTGATGATTCCACACGCCTAGAGCGCCAAAGGCACCACAGGCACCGAGAGTGGGGATATATAATCCAACCAAACCTAAAAGACCAAGTAAGCCCAATAATCTTATTGAGCTTCCTGATTGACTTGGATGTACTTTATTGAGTAAGCCTGTTAAGCCGATAAGACCAAATAATCCAACCAGCCCTAGGTAACTCACAAAAACTAGTCTCTTGGACGAGACTCGTTAACTACCAATTTTCTACCGTCTACTTCAGCATCGTTTAATGCTTGAATGGCATTTTCACCACCGTCAGACATTTCAACAAAACCAAAACCACGTGAGCGATTAGTTTCACGGTCAGTAACAACTTTAGCTGAAGTTACAGTGCCGTGTTCAGCAAATACTTGCTCTAGTCCGGAGTTATCTATACTCCATGGAAGATTTCCTACATAAATATTCATATTATTTCCTTTTTATTCGTCTCTTGGACGAGATTCGTTAACAGTTAATTTTCTTCCATCTACTTCAGCATCGTTTAATGCTTGAATGGCATTTTCTCCACCATCAGACATTTCAACAAACCCAAAACCACGAGAGCGGTTAGTTTGACGATCAGTAATTACTCGAGCCGAGGTTACTGTGCCGTGCTCAGCAAATACTTGCTCAAGACCTGAGTCATCTATACTCCAAGGGAGATTTCCAACATAAATATTCATACAATTCCTTTCTAATAAAAACAAAAAAGGAAGTGTACAGCATTTTATGCAATAAAACCCTATAAATTAGAGATTTAAAAACTCGCTGGTTTCCTCTCCAAACTCAGACCACCACTCCATACCCATCAGATGTATCCTCTCTAAATTTACTTCTGAATTGTCATCCATTCTTCTATTGACCAGACCTGTGGGGGAATTAATTCTCAAGTAATTTTCTCCTACCAAGTCTTCGGCTATCTCATCAACAATACTTGATTCAAGCATGATTCCTAAAATATCGTGGTTAAACCAATTGAGGGCCCCCCATTTAGAAGAATTCTTACCATTAATCTTTCGACGGTTAATTCCAGTGCCTATGCTTAAAATTTTTATATCTTCATTGGGGAAAAGTTTTTTGGCTTCTGCATACCCAAGCAGAGATGGATTATTTGCTACGATCCCGCCATCGATCAGCCAACTGCCATCGTCAATTTCTTGAGTTGAGTAGTATATTGGTGCCGCGCTAGTTGCGCTGGCAGCACTAAGCATCTTTATTCCTGGTGAATTATAGGAGCTAAGCAAGCGTGGCTTTCTCTTTTCAACATCGTAAGCAAGAACTGCCACTGGTTTTTTGGACTCGCCAAGTGATAAATCTCTGAAGGTATTATAAAAAACCTCTCTTTTGCCTGCTCCATCATACTTAGGTTTAGTCTGAAGAAACGATCCAGTACCCCAAAAAGATTTAGACATTGTTTTATTTAAATTTTCTTGAGACCAGAATTCTTCTAGTTCATTAGATCCCATGCCCACGCCACCTATATTTAAAGCATTAATCCCTCCTGCGCTTGTGCCGATAAAAAAATCAAAGATATCAAAGGCTTTTTTGCCTGACGCTGCTTCAAGGCGTTTCAGGAAAACTAAAGCAGCTATCGCTCTGACGCCGCCGCCATCAAGAGATAGAACGTATTTTGTTGTCGGTTTGCGTCGATTAAAATATTGAAAAAGACTCCGCATTAAGTATCACTTAATCCTTATTATCAAAGATACTGTTTAATGTATTGCTTAGTCTAATGGCTCCTAAAGCTATGCGATCTTGAACAATTGGGCCATGTGTATCCATATAGTTATTTGAGGCTATTTTCAATACTGCTCCTCTATAACCAACCGAATCAGACACAGCGATGTCTCTGCTCTCCTGAGCCCAGTTTTCTATTTGAGGAGAATGCTCTAGATCAAGAAAGATTTTAATTTTATTCTTTACCGCTAAATGAAAATTCTTTTTACCAATCTGAGATTCAACATACTCAATAATTTGACCATCCCAAACCTTATGCATGTTTGTTTTAGTGCCATCTGCTAACTCTAATTGATGGCGATTGCCACCTAAATCCTCTGGGTAACCAACATGCATTGGCTGGTGAATATCTCCAACGAAATGCCCAATAAACCAAAGGGCTTCTTGTTTTTGAAGAAAAGAAGTTTGTGAATTTTTTAAGACTTTTACCTGATCATGAAAAGCTTGAATAAGGCATCCATTTTCTGGGCAGCGTGCTTCAAAGACATCTTGTTGATCATCGGATAAATTAATATAGTGCCAATTTCCTGTTTCTCTTCTCTCTCTTTTAACCCAATCAGCCCACAAACACGAACGCCCAAATGAACCTTCTGCTTCAGTAAAAGGATCAACAGCCTTTTTAGCTGCCGGAGAAAGTAAATTATAAGCCTCGGAACAAACCATTTCATGACCTGTGTCCCACCAAGCATTTGCGTTAAAAGAAATCATTAGTACTAAAGCCAATAAACTATTTTTAATCATGGTGAAAGTTCTCCTTTGGTAGAGTTAGCGATGGCGCGAAATATAGCCACATGGGCAGCTTTAGAATATTCTCGCTCTTCATTGAATCTGTCATTAGATGAAGTTTTAGCTATAACAACATTTGTAACAGGGTCTATGTAAATATATTGATTATATATACCTGCGGCTAAATAATCTGTATCAGGAAAACCGGGAATCCACCATTGATAACCATACCCCCAATCATTAGAAGATAAATCATTTTTACCAGGTTGAAGATGCGGCTGATCAGCAACATGAGAGGCGTTTACCCACTCTTCAGGAACAACCTGCTGCCCTTGCCAATTACCTTTATTTAAATAGAGTAAGCCAAATTTTGCATAATCTCTTAAGGTTGCGTTCAGCCCACCAAGAGCCCACTCCATGCCAGTGTCATCCACCATATAATAGGCATCGTTTTCCATTCCTATTTTGGTCCAAATTTTTTCATGTAAACTTTGGGCAAGTCTCTTGCCAGTTACCTCTTCAAGCAGCATGCCCAGCATCTGCGTATCAATGCTCACGTAGTGATTAAAGGTACCTGGAACTTTTCCATTTTTAAGAGTCTTTGCAAAATCTCTCATTGATGTACCCTCTGCAACAGCTCGAGCAAACTTGTTAATATCAGAATTAGGGTCAGCATAGTCCTCATTGAAAACAACTCCAGAGGACATTTGTAAAATATCTCTAATTGGAACATTCTCATATCCTGTTCCAATAAAGTCTTTAAGGTATTTGGTAATAGGATCATTTAAATCTTCAATCAAACCATCATGATATGCGATGCCAATGAGAGCTGATAAAAAGGATTTCGCCACAGACCAAGAAATATGGGGAGTATCTTTAGAGTTACCTTGCCAATAACTCTCATAAAGCAAGTTGCCTTTATGCAAAACAATCAATCCATCTGATTTAAAATAATCCAACGACTCCTGAAGGTTATATGTTTTACCATCAAGCTCATAAAATTCAGGAAGCTCAAAAGCTTGTTTTACAAAGGCATGAGGGCTCTTTGATTTGGCAATAGGAGTAGTTGGGAAAACTTTATTTATATTAATAAAGTTATTCGAAATCTTATCTTCATCAAATAAATGAATAAAGTTGTAAACCCTAAGTGCCTTAGGGCCAAAGATTAAGGCTGCCAATATAACGACAACAAAAATTCCAAACAATATTTTATACAGCATATTTTAGAAGTTACTGGAACATTGCTCTATCAAAAGCTTCAAGGTACTCACTTGAAATATCTTCTAATTGTCGCTTATAACCTTTGTGGGTAAAAATATAAAACTCTTTGTTTTCAACTCCTGCAAAAATACCTTGAGCTGCCTCTAATGGAGATATGGGGTAGGTATTTTGAGCATCCTCTGCTGCAACCTCCAGCATTGCCGTAGGATCGATATCAGCTACTGATTTATTTTCAGCGGGCTCATCAGACTGAAAAGTGCTATTTACTATATTTGTGGTGACCTCACCAGGGCATACAATACTAACTCCAACGTTTGAATTGCTCATAGCCAGCTCTGATCTTAAAGATGTCATTAGACCTCGAATTGCAAATTTTGATGCCGAATAAAGACTCAGCATGGGATAGGCAATAAAGCCTGAAGTAGAACAAGTTGCAATAATATGAGATTCCTCACCAGATGCTTTCATTCTTGGAAGAAATGCATGAATGCCATTGAAACATCCTCCAAGATTAATATTAATAAGCCAATCATACATCTCTCTGTTTACCTCGCTAAGTGAGGCAGGCCCAAGGACGCCCGCATTATTAAAAAGAAGATGGCAGTTTTGAAAGGTCTCATAGGTCTGGCTTGCAAGATTTTCCACTTCATCAAGACTGCTGACATCAGTCACCCTTGAGATCGCTTCAACTCCACATGATTTAACCAACGCAAGGGTTTCGTTTAGGCCTTCTTCATTTATATCTGCTAACACCAGTCGCATGCCTGCTTTAGCTGCATGCTCTGCGATCCCTCTTCCAATTCCACTGCCAGCACCAGTTACCACAGCGACTTTATTATTGAAATTTTTCATATTTTTCTCCTAATCACATAGATCATAGCTGATGATGCTTTTTTTTTCTTTGCTGCTGATTAAAATTTTATATTCACTATTAAGAATGAATTAAAAGTAAGTAACAAGCCAGTAAGCTGACGGTATAACCATTATCCAAAGAATTAGCGCTAGAATTAATGGCTTGCCATTTATGGATTTGA
>Ga0206130_10005987_pt1 | contig 14154 bp, 9 predicted proteins | sample Helgoland_Spring_9_FD_148637 | JGI IMG/M metagenome (GOLD analysis project Ga0206130, IMG submission 148637) | Pelagic subsurface seawater microbial communities from Kabeltonne, Helgoland, North Sea - Helgoland_Spring_Bloom_20160512_1 | ecosystem: Environmental > Aquatic > Marine > Epipelagic ... | reverse complement strand
GCACGTGGCTGTGTAACCATCAACAGCACGGTTGGTTTATCTGCACTCATTCACGGCACCCCCACCATCACCCTTGGTGAGGCTGCGTATGACCTCAGCGGACTCTCCTTCAATGGTGAGCTGAATGCTTTCTGGAGCGAGCATGGCGAAGTAGATAACAAGCGTGTTAACGACTTTGTAAACTTGCTGAAGCACACTTCGCAAGCTCAAGGCACGCTCTACCAGCGGCTTTATGCGGCTCCGGGCAGTAGTAAGATCGAGTGGCCTGAGTTATTTCGAGAGATTTTCAGGCCCGCGAATCAGAAAACCAATCATTAGCGAGTGCGAACTTTCTCAAACCGCACTTGCCGACCAAAAGCATCCACGCTACAACATAACAGTTGCTGATGAAAATACCGATCTTACTCGCTATAGTTGGAGCCTGCGCTTTGCTTCTCAATGCCTGCAACTGGTCCTCAGAACAGGGGCCAGTCAGGATGAATTCTATCCAAAAAGCTCAGAAAAGAGGCTCCATGCCGACGGATGAATATAGAATTATCGATATAACGAGTCATAACATCGACGAGTATAACAAGGCACCTGTATTTGCTATCAATAGCCTACCCAAAGTTGACTTAAGCAAGACATACTCAGATGCTGTCCGGCCATACGATCAGCTCATTCTACAGGTCGTAGATGCTGGGGGCGATAGCGGTATCACGAGCCAAGACAAGCTGCCAGCACAATTTGGCCCTATGGAAGTCCCTCAGTCAGGCAGAATCTCTATTCCCTATGCGGGCGATTTCAATGTTTTGAATAAAGAGATTGCAGATATACAAAATGAAATCCAAGAAGCCTACACACCAGTATTCAACACTGCACGAGTTTCCCTGAACCGCACATCGCGCTTACCACTGACTGCTAATGTAATCGGCATCGCGAATGCGCCGGGCCAACAAACGATCGACCGCAAGGGAGTTACCCTAGCTGACCTAATTGCCAAAAGTGGGGGGACATCTCAAGAGCCATTTACATGCGAATACATACTTCACAGGGGCAGGCAAAGCTATAAGCTGAACAACTGGGACGTCACGACAAAAAACATTCTCGCTCAGCATTCTGATATTCTCGAAATCAGAAAGAGTTCCGATCGCTCGATCACCTTACTAGGAGCTGTGAATCGCCCAGGCTCATACCCGTTCCCCAACTACAGTAGCCAGCTTGATGACTTCATCGGAGCGGGCAGTGGATTCAGGTCCGATAGCGCCAACCTCAGCGGCGTCTTTGTCTTCCGCAAGATTAAGACCAATACAACGGACATTTACCGCTTTGATCTGCGAGACCCTGCCGGTGTCATCGCATCCAGCAACTTCTCAGTTCACGGCAATGATATTATCTACGTGACCGAGGCTCCTCTGACACGCTGGAACCGCACCATTAGGAATATCCTGCCTTTCAGCCAGGTGAATAATTTCTCTCAGTTCGGCAATTTTTAAGATAGCTGACCCGCGCCACTCGCAATGCCGATCAGAATCAAGGAACAGCCCCCATGGAAAAGCCAGGTCCTCGTTACCAAAGCTCTGCTCAAACGGGAACTAATTACACGTTTTGGTAAATACAAGCTGGGAGCAATCTGGATCCTAATCGACCCGTTGCTTTCAGTCATTGTTTTAGGCCTGATGCTAGGACCTTTCTTAGGTCGTTCTTCGGGAGATATCCCTTATGCATTTTTTTTGCTTTGCGGGTTCATGCTCCTATCGTTGTTTACCGGCCCCCTGACTGCAGGGCTTAACGCAATCACAGCGAATCAAGGGCTCCTTGTTTTTAAGAAGGTGCAGCCAATCGACCCTTTTGTCGCCCGTTTCCTATTCCAATTTATAACGACCACATTAGCGCTCATTGTTTTTTGCGTTATTGCTTACTGGCTCGGGGTTGCAATATCATTAGATAGCCTGCCTACTGCTATTGCCTGTATTTTTATTACTTGGGTTATTGGGTCTGGTTTAGGTCTCCATGCGGGTATTATTTGCCAAAAATTCAATGAGATTGAGAAAGTGATAACTTATGTGCAGCGCCCTCTTCTTTTTGTCTCTGCTGTGCTATATCCAATCGAGGCAATCCCCTCAGATTATGCAAAATATTTACTTTATAACCCCTTGGTTCACACCATTGAGTATATGCGAATGGCTTTATTTCCCAGCTACATCGTAGATAGCGTAAATCTATACTACCCTGCAGCGTGGGCCATTGCAGCCAGCACACTTGGGCTAGTGACATACCGAAACAACCGACATTTTTTGACACAACGATGATCAGCATTCAAAACCTAACCAAATATTATCCAATGAGAGGAGGTGGGCTGCATTACGTCATGAAAAATGTGAGTCTAGATATACCGAGCAACAAGAGCATTGGTATATTGGGGCCCAATGGAGCAGGAAAAAGCACACTCCTAAGAATGATAGGAGGTGCAGAGGCGCCCAATTCTGGAATTATCAAAACTAGCTCCAGCGTTTCATGGCCACTCGGGCTCAATGTAGGCTTTCAAGGATCACTGACTGGCCGCCAGAATGTCCTTTTTGTTTGCCAGATTAATGGACTCAACAAGGCTGAAACTAGGCAGATCATAGATGCCGTGCTAAATTTTTCCGAACTAAAAGAATATTTTGACATGCCAGTTAAGACCTACTCCTCGGGAATGCGTGCCAGGCTTGGGTTTGGAGTATCTATTAACTTTGACTTCGACTACTATTTGATCGATGAACTTACATCTGTAGGTGATGCTGTTTTCCGCAAAAAAGCCTCTAGAGAGTTTGAGCGAATCAAGAAAGCATCATCATTAATTTACGTGACACACAATCTCCAATCACTCAGGGAATCATGCGACAGCGCGATCTATCTTCACGATGGAAAAGTCACTTATTACAAAGATATTAACGACGGCATTAGGGTATACAATGATTACATATGGGCTAAGAATGGAAAACCTAAGAAAAAGGCCGCTAAAAAGGTTTCGAATAAAACTACCACCTAGAAAATGAACTTTAATTTTTCAAAACAATCGAAGGTGTTCAGCGTCATAGCCACCTGCGCGATGCCCGCTCTTTACCTTAGCTTGATCGCCGAAGATCGCTTCCAGACAATTTCCCACTTTTCCGTCGTTGTTGAGGAAAGCAATAATGCAGAAGCGTCAATGGGATTGCTGGACATGGTTACCGGGGCATCGGCAGGCGCTACTGATGCTCAGGTTGCCATCGGATTCATTAACTCTTCCGACCTATTGTTCAAACTCGAAACAGAATTCAAGCTTATTGAGCACTACACCTCTCCAGTAGCAGATTTTATTTTCCGGCTAGAACATGACCCGACAAAGCAAGATCGGTTAGATTATTACAGAAAGAAAATATTTGCTCAAGCAGATCCAAATTCAGGTTTAATTCATCTCTCTGTGGAGAGTTTTTCCCCAAAACTTTCGCAAGAGATTTCCAAGTATGTTCTTAACGAAACAGAACGATTTATTAACAACTTGAACAAAGAGATAGCAGCCAAACGTCTATCTTTTGCCCAAGCGGAACTGGATAGATCTCATGAAACGATCAAACTATACGAAAAGTCACTATTGGATTTTCAAAACAAGCATAAGGTGATCCAGCCCGAAGCTATCATTCAAGCTCAGTTGGAGGCCATCCAGGCGTTGCGTCTCGACAAAATACGCAAAGGCATCGAGTTGGCTACACTTGAAGCAAGCTCGCCGAATTCACCTATGCTGACAGCTCTAGGGAATGCCATTGATAATTTAGAGAAAGAGATCAGCACCCAAGAGGCCGCTCTTTCAGGACCAGAAGCGCAAAAACTCAACCAAATCCTAGCACAATATAAAGAGTTAGAACTCAACCTTAAATTATCCTTGAATCTTAGGCAAGGCGCTGAGCTTATCTTCGAGAAAACACGGGCCGAAGCTATTGCAACATCACGATTTTTCTCCGTTATTCAGAATCCTTATTTATCAGATGACAACACCCATCCACGCCGATTATACCTCTCTATTACCTCAGCCATCGTCATCCTTCTAACGCTTTATATAATCAAAGGCATCATTGCTTCAGTCTATGACCGTGCATAGTCATCGCTAGAGATATCATGGCTGATTTCCATTGTATTCTAAATCCTGAAATTGATGAGCCACTGCTCTATCGGGAGCAAGCAACCAGCCCTTGCTGCCCCTTTCAGCTTCACCTAGGGGGGGTATTCAACTCGTTCTACCCTTATGACTGGCTGAATATTGCGGGGATCAGTTCTTTCAAACTCAGCATCCGAGGCACAGCTAAAGATGCATTGCTCTCTGTTATCCTCCACACCCCTGGTGAGCCCCTTCAAACGATCAAAAAAAAGGAGACTACAATCTCTGGAGATAAAGTAGAACTTGTCATAACTGGTCTATCTCCGAGCCCAGGCCAGCGGCTCACGTTTCAGGTTCAGAGCGCTTCCACTATTGATCTCTCATCGGCAAGCTGGACCGCAATCTCGGCGAATGAACGCAGGGTCAAGTTTGGCATCATCATCTGCACCTACAACAACGAGGCTAGGCTGAAGCAAAATATCCAAGGGCTTATTGCAAGCAAGGTCTGGCATGAAGAAAAGCCCATTCTCGCTTTGGCTAATAATGGCACTATTGAAGATGAATCGTGGTTACCTCAGGAAAGATTCATCAAATTCGACCAAAAAAACCTAGGGGGCGCTGGGGGATTCGGTAGGGGGATTTACGAAGTGGTCTATGGCCAACTCAAGGAGCGAGACATCACTCATATCCTACTGATGGATGATGATGTTAAGTTCCACCCCGAGGTCATTAGCAGAGCAATCGCTTTCCACAAAAAGTCTCAGCAGCCAGTGGTTATTGGAGGCTCCATGCTTAAGCTCGAAGATCCCACTTTTTTGCATGAAGCCGGATCAAACTTAAACTCAAGCTCTACCATAGGCACTTCCACCGACATCCCCACGGGACCACTTGCGGAAACCAGTGCGCTTGACCACCTTGGCAAGGCTTGCCAATTTGACTACAATGCTTGGTGGTTTTGTAGTTTCCCCACCGATGCTGTTCGTGAAGTTGGCCTACCCCTACCTATTTTTATTCATGGTGATGATATTGAATATGGTATGCGCCTTAACGCTCATGGTTTCAAAGTGTATTGCCCTGGAGGCATTAGCCTATGGCACGAGAGTTTTGACAACAAGCATCCTACTTGGATTCGATATTTCGACTTCAGAAACGCATTAATTCGACTTAGCTTCTATCATCACAATTCGCCGAAATCTCTCATCCATCAGTTGAAACATGCCTGCAATCGTGCGCTCATGCGTAATGATTACGGCAGCTATATTATGGCGGTGAAAGCTTTTGAGGATTTCTGTAAAGGCCCTCACATCCTCGATGACAACAATATCCCCAGCCAAATAAAAGCTCTCAATGATCTATACCACCAGTATTCTCATGGAGATAGCACCGGACGTTACAAATTGACGGGTAGTAGCAGAATTCGCCGAAAAAAAAGAAAAGCGAAGCTAGCCTTGAAGTATGTAACAGCAAACCTACACGCCCTTCCGATTCCAAGTATCAGACACTTCGAGACCAATAATATACGTTTTCCTTGGACCGATGTTCCTTGCTTATCAGACATAACCGTTAAGCTAGCAGATGGACGGCAAGTGCATTACAACAGGGACATCAGCAAATGTAAGTTACTCAAAAAACGTTTGCGAGCTGCCATCAAAACACACAAACCTCGGCTTGCTAGCGCACAAAAAGAGTGGCGCCATAGGCAGCAGGATTTTCATTCTGAAGACTTTTGGAGGCAATATACAGAATAGTCAGACCAGATAGACCTAAGGGTACCAGAAACTCAGAACCCCAATCATCAAGTGAAAATCAATATCATAGGCTGCGGCTTGTCAGGCATCACCTCAGCAATATTACTTAAGGAGCAGGGGCATGATGTGGAAATATTCGAGTCTCGCCCTCACATCGGCGGGAACTGCTATGACAAAAAAAAGGAGGGAATTACCGTGCACCAGTATGGAGCCCACATTTTCCATACTAGCGATAAGGATGTTTGGACTTTTCTGAATCGTTATTCAAAATTCAATGACTACTCACACAAAGTCAGGGCCAATACTCAATTGGGCCTTATTTCTATTCCTTACAGTAAAAAAACAAGCGAGCAAATCGGCAGGGACCTCAGCCCAACCGAAATTCAAGAACTGATATTCAGAGATTACTCGGAGCGGCATTGGGGTATCTCATGGGAGGATCTGCCTAAGTCTATTTCTGGCAGAGTTCCCAACAAGCGGAATGATTATGACGAGAGGTATTTCACCGACACCTACCAAGGCATCCCTGAAAAGGGATACACCGAAATGTTTAAGAACATGCTCGACGGCATCAAGGTGAACGTTGGTGTCAGCAAGGATGAATACCGAAAATTAAAATGTGATAAGGTGGTTTACACAGGAAAACCTGATGAGTTTTTCAATGAATCATATGGCAAACTCCCATATCGCTCACTGAAATTTGAACATTACAAAGCAGATAAAGATGCCAACTTTTCCTTTTCCAAGGGCTCCGTGATTAATGAGTGTAATACCAAGCCATACAATCGCACCATTGATAACGGTGTTTTCTTAAACGAAAACCTGCCGCACACCATCATGACCCGGGATTACCCCGTCGAACATGATGAAACCAATGATCCCATCTACCCCAAAAGCTTTGGTGAAGGGCAAGAAATTTATAGGAGGTATAAACAAGCCATCCAAGCTGATCACAATGTAATATTTCTAGGTAGACTGGCCACCTACAAGTATCTAGACATGTGGATGGCGATCAAACAGGTGATGGTTAAACTAGGCTGATATAAATGATCATCTAATACACAGCTCGTGTCTCCGTTTGATTAAGGGTCTATCTTCAGTCAAATGTTCGGAGTGCCTCAGCCAAGTTGGAAAATAACAAACCCACATGAAAGTAAGCATCGTCATACCCGTTTATAATGTAGAGAAATACATTTGCAGGTGTATCGATTCTGTATTGGCCCAAAGCTACAAGAATTTCGAGGTAGTTGTCGTTGATGACCAATCGCCAGATCGCAGCATAGAACTGGTTGAATCTTATCAATCCGAGAAAATAAGAATCATCAAGCACACGCAAAACAGAGGGCTTCCAGCATCGAGGAACACCGGCGTTAAGCACAGCTATGGGGATTATTTGTTATTCTTAGATTCAGACGACTTTCTGAAACCTTATGCCCTAGAGAAATGCATCGCGACCGCTCAAGACCATCAGTCTGATATCGTTTCCTTCAATTCAGAACGCATTAATGACAAGGGGGAAACATGGCCTTATGCATGGCATCAAAAATTCAATACAGCTGACATTTCTACTACATCTATTTTCGAATATACAAAATTGATATGGGATGTGGCAGCGTGGAGTAAATTAATCAACTTAGAATCCTACCGCAAAAACAACATAGAATTCGACGAGGACCAAAAATACTTTGAAGATCACCTATTCTCGCTGCAGCTTTTCACAAAGATAAAAAAAGTTTCTATCGTTAATGATACACTGCACTACTACACAATTCGCAATGATGCAGCCAACCCTTCGATAACACAGTCCAAACGATTTGATTCTGTCATTTATAGATTAAAAATGATTGAGTCTGTTATTTCTTATCTTAAAAAATCCAGAAACTTACACCTAATTCCTCATTTTTTTGAGCTCGTTGTCAGTTTCTACAAACAAGTCCTTCAGCTCGCTTATGAGTCGGCCGAATCGGACGCTTTATTTCAGGATGTCATCACCAAATTCAAAATAATCTTCAACCAAACAGGCCCTACAACACTCTGCGCCTTCCATTTTGAAACTGTCGACTTGGCCCTGTATCTGAAGTATCTGGAGCAATCCGATATTCATGATTATTTTGCATCTCCCCATGGCAGAACCAAGTGCCTAGATGCATTACTTACATTAAAATTTCCAGAGAAGGAGTGCCTAGATGTGGATTTAGTCAACTACCGCCGACATTATTCTTACACCGCCAAGCTCAGTGATCATCGGTTTTTTATCGCATTCTTTATGCTCAGGCAAACGCTTTACCTCAAACACACTTATTTTACGGAAAATAAAGCGGTGAAAACATTTGCCAGTAAAAACTTGGCAGTTTTCCACATCCATAGATCAGGGCTGTTTGACAAAGAATACTATTCCACCAAGACCGATCAAAACTTCAAATCTATGAGACTAGCGATAACTCATTACGTTTTTGAAGGTGAGCAGGCAGGCATGCGACCAAACACGTTTTTTAATCCAGCCGCCTATTTAGAAGGAAATCCTGATCTCAGTCATTGGAAAGGCAACTTATTTGGTCATTTCCTAATGCATGGGATTTCTAAAGGGAGGTCGATTCGGTGATGTCAGCTTTTCAAACTGTTCCTTTATAAAGGGTCAGATAACTATTGATATCCGCACCATTTAATAGAAATTGATGGGGTCCTTATTAACGTGCCCAACTGGGCGTATTGTATTCGGCATAGTTTCAGCTTAATGAAAATGATGCGACGTTACGAAATTATGAGATTAAAGAAATTCATTGCACGTAAAACATTTCCTCTCAGGAAACGTTTAGGCTGCGCGCCATCAGAGCATAAGGACATGAGGGGAGGAGGACTTTCTCTGGAGAAGGTTTTCGCTAAAAGCTATGCTCACACGGTCAATATTGAGCTATTCATAGCGGGTAGAGATCAAGCAGTAGGGGCTATCACATCGCATGCTAATTTCATCGTAAGTGGATGGCTGGATAGCAACTATTTAACGAAAGAGGACATTTCCCTACTCGGTGGCGGGGAGCCTTTGGATTGCCCCGCAGTTAAATGCATGAACGCTGGCAAATCGGATGTTGCAGTGCATGCAAATAGCATTGAAAAATTTCAGTTCGTAATCCCCGGATACGTTTGGCGAAACTTAAAGAGAGCAGATGAACTTGAATTTAAGATTCAAGCATCAAGCCAAGTCTTGAACAGCGCCCCACTAAAACTCACCCGCCAAATGTTCCTTGCCTGGCTCGCTAATATTCAAAAGTATCGCAATCAATATTTTTCATTATTGGCATTAGAGCACCTACACCACCACCCACATTACGACGAGCTAGGCAGCGAGGTGAGATCATATTATGCAGCATTAGCCTCAGAGCATAATCTGCAATCTCCAGCAATTACTGAATCTCTCAAAAAGGCTCTTGAAATAGATGTGAAGAGTAAGGTTTTTGATGCGAAAGGCATCAACGAAGCCTTGAAATCGCTCAATCATTCTTTAAATGATGATGCCAATGATATCGTTGAACAAATTAAGCTCCATATCGAGAAATACAATCTAACTGGCGACGATCGGATTGAATTTCTCATCTTATTAGTTCCATTTTTGTGCCGTGAAAACAAGCTGCTTGATTTGCTGAGCGCATTCATGAAGCCTGAAGAAGCCAAAAATTATTTATTTAATAAATGGAGTAATACGAACCTGTCTATTTTACTTGCTATGTATGCGGCCGAACAACTTCCCCATGAAGTTAGCAAGGCACTTTATACATTGTCAGATAATAACTCGAATGGTGAATGGATTCATACGGAGTGTATCGGCTTCGCTTGCTCGCATGTCCTCAGATTAGAACATGAGGGGCTACTCAAGGATGAGGGTCAAGGCGAGGTTTGCTACGCTTTCCTAAGTCTACTGGACTCCTTTGGGCTGCCGGCATTCTCACGTCTTTACGATCACAAGCTCGTAGAGACCATGGTAGATTATCTTCACAACATGCATCATGCACCAACGTGGCTGCAGCGAGACCTAATCAATGCCGCCATTAAACATTATGGCCTTAACCCCTATTTCTGGGAGTTACTAGAAAGCTCACACGATTCCTTAGCCTGGCTCGATTGCGACATTCTAGAGGCTTACCACTGCTGGCGAGTGACTCAGAAAGAGTTTAATGCCGAGGGGGTAAAGCTCTCCGAGCTCTCAGCACCTCTGAAGTTTTATGCAAATCGAAAAAATCAGGAGGCTTATCATTTTATCCGAGCAGCTTGCATGCATGACTTGAATAAAGGCACTCCTATCAATGATGAGGTGGAACGACTTGTCAATCAACTGGCTCAACAGAACCCCCTCGAGAGGTTGCGCATACTTGGCCATCCTGCAGCCACTGATACAGCTCGGTCACACCAGGATGCAAGTGGGCTTACCTGGGAGAGTATTCGAAGAGAGGCGGGTAACAGTGATCTATGCTATCATGCTCAGAGACAAGCTGCTGGCTGCCTGAGGAACTTTCAACTAGCATGCGCTACTAATGATTACGCATTGATGGATCGGGAGTGCTCGAGGTTGATTCATTTATCTCAAGGCATCAGTAAACGCCGACACGCTTATTTGGGTATTCACCTATGCGTGTTCGCCCTGGCTCGTCTGCTACCTAGGACGTGTGATGCAAACCCGATGATTGATTTTGTGATAGGTGAGCTGATCTCCATCGCTGAGCATATACAGAATAATGACGATATGATCCCAGCGCCTCTGCAGTCATCTCTTGAACTCGTCAACCAATCTTCCCTGAGAGAGAATCGGTTTTTACAGACTTTGTCGGCAAAACTGGCAGGTGCTGGCAAAACGATAGCAGCCCATACGGCACATCAGGAGATTGGGGCTCTCGCAGCACCTAATCCATCTTCAGTCCACAGTGACACGATCGTCGTTATCTACAGCTGTCGCAAGTATCTTGACACACGAGTCCAAGCGATCAGAGACACTTGGCTTAAAGATCTTAAGGCCCATGACATACCATATCTTATTGCCGTAGGAGATGGTGATGACCAGCTACACGGCGACCTGCTCACATTGAAGGTTGCTGACAACTATGAGCATCTTCCACAAAAAAGCTTAAAGTTATATGAGTGGATCTACCAAAACACCGATGCTCACTATGTCTTGAAAATCGATGATGATTGCTTCCTGAACGTCCAGGAGTATTTCGACAGCCTTTCTTATCGCAAACATCATTATTACGGCAGGGCTCTAGAAAGAACGCATCTTAGCATAGACAGGGCATGGCACCAGAGCAAATCAACTAGTGAACATGCACGCTCCAGCCTTGATAAGTCACCGACGCCGTCTGTCTACGCTGATGGGGGCTCGTCATACTGCCTTTCACGCGGGGCTATAGTCGAGATCCTGAGTAATGCAAAAACCCATCAAGGTCAAAACCTTGTGCAAAGCTCATATATGGAGGATAAACTGGTGGGGGATTTGCTGGCCATGTCTGGCATATATGTATCATCAGAAGACTTTAGTATACATATACGTAGGCGTACTTTTGCTGAGGCATCGCCAGTAGCTGTGTGGGCAAATGGTTTTCTTCCCTCGAGAAATCTTCCGGTTAAGGTGGTGCACTTGGATACGGACAGGGACATGTCTTCCACATATGAGCACCTCAAGGATGATACCCTGCTGCCAAAAAAAATATGGCCAGCGACGCAGGATCTGTCGTTGCTTGTTGGCTCAAACCAATTGGAGCTTCTCACTCATGTTGATCAGTGTACCAGGCTACTTGAGGAAAAGCTGTTCGTCATATCTGTGATTAGAAATGAAATGACAATGCTTCCGCATTTTTTGGAACATTACCGTTCAATGGGAGTAAAAAGCTTCATCATGATCGACAATTTGTCAGACGACGGCAGCAGGGAATATATCCTCAATCAGCCTGATGTTGTGTTATATTCAGCAGACACCGATTATAACAAGTCACACTACGGTGTCGCATGGCAACAGGCTGTGCTCAGTAGTCACTGCCTCAATAAATGGGTGTTGATGGCAGATGCTGACGAGTTTCTCGTATACCCAGATTTAGAAACTAAAGATTTAGCTATGTATGTGAGTAGTATAGAGGACATTGGCTATGACTGTGTCAAGACTGAGATGGTCGACATGTATCCACCAGGAGATCTAGAAGAGGCTGATTTCGCACAAAGCCGGCCTTTCGATTGTGCCTCTTACTTTGACCGAAGCCACAGCCATCCTTGTCACTTCTCCGCAGGCATATTCTCCAATCACACATCTACGGTGAGCAATCTGCGGCACCGGCTTGATAAAACGGCTTTGCCAAATGCGTATACTAATCAAAAGTATGCTTTGGTGAAATACAAACCATGGATGCACTTTTCTGAGGGGCTGCACGATTCCGAGGGGGTAAGGGTGGCCGACAAGCCCGCCTATTTTGCCCATTTCAAGTACCACGCCGGCTTTAAGGAAAAGTCCCGAATTGAAATTGAAAGGGGCCAGCATTATGCTGGGGCCGCGGAATATAAACGCTACTTAGCTCTATTAGCGGAGACGGAGGGTCGATTTTATAATGAAGCAACCTCTGTGAAATACCAAGATTCCTCCAGCTTCTCGAGCATGGTAATAGGTAAACAAAAATGAAGATGATATCAAACAAGGGGGAGCAGAGTGATAAGGCGAATAACTACAATTCAAGCGTAATCATTTGGACATTCAGAAGAACGGGTGGCACTAATTTAACGTCTAGTGTTATGAAGTCGCTTGGCGGCAAAACAGTCGAACATGAACCATTCAACGTCGATAGGGTATATGGCGGTATTACAGCGGAATGGTTAAAGACACGAGATGTTGATAAATTAAAATCGTCCTTAAAAAAAATACTTTCTCAAAAAATTTCCATCAAACACTGCCTCGAGATTATACCCATGGAAATAAATTTCCTGATCGCTACCCTGTCGATCGAATATGGCTACAAACATTTATTTTTGTTCCGAGAGAATGCTGCTGACAGACTCCTGTCACTCAATTACGCAATGAAAACGGGAGTGTGGGGTAGTAAGCAAAAAGCCTCAATGCAAATTAAAAAAGATGTTTTTTCTGAGCCAGTAGAGGTATCAAAACTAATAAATCACGAGGTATCAGCGAGAAGCAATATGCGTAGCATATACGACCTACTTATTGCCGAGGGCCAAGCGCCTTTATCTGCAAGTTTCGAATCTATTTACAAAAGTTTTGAGCAGTATTCCACGGCCTTGGTAAATGAAATTTTTTTGGAACTAATGGGTGACACTGCTTCAGTCTTATTCGACAAACTTTATGAAAGCTTGGTATCTCGTGGCTCACAAGGGAGCAATTCTGATTACATGCTTTTTCTTGGCGCAAATGAACTCGCCTCCCGTGCAAGCAAGCTGCCTTCACTATCATTACATCAGCAAGTTAATTGCAAAATGACGATATTCGAATCTGAAAATTCAATTGTCCATTCTGAGCTATGGGAAGCTCTGCCCAGTGCCCAAGCTAATAAATATTATGTTCACGGGGTGCTTTTGCGTGATTGCAACGGAACTGCTGCAATTGAAATTCAGCAGAGTGAAAAAAATCTTGGTGTTACCGCTTGGCTTCCATCATTACGAATGGAAAGAATGTATCCCAATATCAGCGGAGCATCCGAATGTCGTTTTTTCGCAGGGCCAGTTAAGCCAAATGAGAAGATCACCTTGAATGCAACAGATGATCGTGATGTCAAAACTTCCTTAGGGCAGATTGCATGGCCCATGGCAGATGAATCATAGTCAAAGAAGATAACGGCGATTAAGGGGAATGATTTCCAACTTGGGATAAACAATCCATAGCCATAGCGAATAGAAATGGAGTATTTTCATTGTTTTTTAAATGATAAACGTTCATAATCAACCACTTGTAAGGATCCATAGCAAGAAGCTGGCATCAACCGTAAAATATGGCTGGGGATATCGTCCAAGTGGCCTGAGGGCAAAGAACTCAGGCAGTCAATATCTACTCTATGAAGATGCGCCGGTGCGCTCGCTTACCCCTGGCTATAGTGGTGGTGTTTATGGAATCACCGTCGACTCACAGGGGGCGATGTTCGATGCATCGGGAGAGTCCGACCTGATTGACTTGCTGCAAGGGGATGTAGAGGTGGATACTGCTACCGCCGGAATCTTAGAGGCGTTTCGGAAACAGGGCATCTCAAAATACAATTGGTCCATGTCTGTTGACACCGATGCTTACCAGGAAGGGGTATTACTGATCGATCAATCCCGTGGTGATGCATC
>Ga0206130_10005986_pt1 | contig 14154 bp, 16 predicted proteins | sample Helgoland_Spring_9_FD_148637 | JGI IMG/M metagenome (GOLD analysis project Ga0206130, IMG submission 148637) | Pelagic subsurface seawater microbial communities from Kabeltonne, Helgoland, North Sea - Helgoland_Spring_Bloom_20160512_1 | ecosystem: Environmental > Aquatic > Marine > Epipelagic ... | reverse complement strand
GAATGTAAGTTATGGTACGTACGCAACTTTAGGTGGCTCCCCAAACAATCGGTACTAATACGCGTATAATAAGTAAAGAATTTATTATGTATTATATTTATCACATACCAGGTAACAGAAAGATTGGCGTTACTATAGACGTACCGCGAAGATTAAGCCAACAAGGTAACCCAGACCATGAAGTACTCGAAGAGCATACGTGTATTTATGAGGTTAGCCGTCGTGAAATTGAATTGCAAAAAGAATATGGGTATGGTCAAGATACACCTGTACCGTATTACAGAACTATGGAAATGAGATTTAAAGATGGTGGTAAGCCTAAAAGAAAAGTAACTTATGAAATTGCTAAAGAAATAAGAGCAACTTATAAAACCGGCCAATTTACGCAAAAAGCATTAGCAGCACAATACAATATACCCCAAAGTAATATTTCAAGAATTATAAATAATAAAAGGTATGTTGAACCGTAGTTCATATTGTCCAACAATTATATTTAATATAGAATGATAACAGCAGTAGTAAATAACACTAAGTTTAAGATACCTGAAAGGGTAACTATAAAAGAGTGGATTGATATACAAAAATGGGATGTAACTAATGAAGCTCATTGGCCCTATGTCATTAATGCTATTAGTGGTATACCTGCTGAAGAGTTTTATGGCGCTGAGGAAGAATCAATGCAATTGTTTATAGGCTTTGTAATATCTGCCGTTAACAAAAGAACTTTAAAACATCAGCCAGACTTTAATAGTTTAAACTTTGGTGAGTTTGTTGACCTTGATTGTTACTTAGCATTGGGTGTTGAAAAGCACATTGATGATATACTAGCAGTACTAAAAGTAGATACACCATGGGCCGATGAATCATTGGCTTGCATTGAACAGTTTATTAAATGGCGTAATACAATATACAAGCAGTACTCAAGTCTGTTTGGTTTAGAAGATAAAGACTTCGAAGACTATGTAAGTGATGGCGAGGTATTTGACCCAAGAGAAATTAGCAGAGGTTGGTATAACGTTATTGTAGACTTAGCAGGTGAGGACGTCTTAAAGATGGACCTTGTAACTGAGGAGCCACTACAAAAGGTTCTTACGTTCCTGCAAATTAAAAAAGAAAAAGCAGTAGCTGCCGCAGAGCAAGCACGCCAAATTAGAAACAAACAGCGATGAATTACAAAGAAATAATAAACAGATTCAGAACAGTAGTAGAGGACCACTACATGTTGCAAGACTTTGGTTACGGCCAACTGTCAGACTTAAAGACGCAATCACAGTTAGGTGTAAAAGACCAGCATGTAGATTACCCTTACCTATTCTTACTACCAGCTGCTCACAATAGACAGGGCCCTGTAATGAATTACTCATTCAATATGATAGTAATGGATATGGCTAGAACTGAAGAGGGCGACGTATACGATAACTACATTAGCATTCAGTCTGACTGCCAACAATACATTGATGATGTGTTAGCAAACCTTTACTACTATTACAAGGACCAACCAGAGATTGAGTTAACTGGGATTACTTACACACCATTCAAGGAAAAGTACCAGGACGAACTTGCAGGTATGACGGCAACGATTACTATTCAAGTACCAACACCACTAAACGATTGTATCACACCAATAGCTAAATGACACCACAAGAACTAGCAGCCGAACTTGGCCAGATAGGTGAAGAGCTTTCAGACCCTCAATCAATACTTACAGAGTTAGGTAGTGAAATAACTGAGAGTATGAAGCGTAACGTTCCCGTTGATACAGGAGCCTTAAAGCAATCTATTGGTTACGTGGTAAATGGAAACACAATTGAATTCGCTATGTTAGAATACGGGTTCTTTCAAAACTACGGTGTGCTACCAAGCTACAACACTTCAAGTTACCATAAACCGTTTGGCAATGAATTTGGCGGTATAACACAACCTACAGTATCACCATTCGGTATTGGTATGGGTTTTAGAAACAGAAGCTTTGGTTTACCAGCACGTAAATTCTTTGACTACGACAATATTTTAAATACAATTACAGACGGTATCGCAAGCTTTACCGAAGACTTTTAATTATGGCACTAACACAAACACCTAACACATTTAATTCGGCATACGTACCGAATGTATTTGTAGTCGACGGCATCGGCTCAGCAGACCGTTACGTATTTCAAGTACGTACTGAAAGCAATCAAGTCCTAAGTACTTTCAAGCAACCGCCTAACGCAGCTGGTGTTGGTATCTTTGATGTACAAAGAGTACTACAATCTTACTTAAACTCACAGTTGTTTATTGAAGAGACTGCTAAAGCTGCAGATACTCCAGGTGCCCTATTCAGGTACCGTGTTGCATCTGGAACAGAGACTGGCACTAACGTTACTTTAGCAAGTAATGGCGTTACATACAATGTTATAAATGCTTACGACAACTGGAGAACCTTAAATTCAGATTTAACTCAGTTTATACCAAACCCGAATACTATTGATTGTGAAACTGTTCAAGGTCTTAATGTATCGTATCCAACAACATACGATTTCTTAACAAACTATCCGGGCACAATACCTGTAAGTTCAACAGATTGGCATACGCTTAGCTTTATTAACATGGCGCCAAACTTAGAGACTAACAATATAGAGTATAATAAAGCGCCGTTCTGGGTACGTATAACTACAACACTTAATGGTGCACCAGCTGAAGACATCATATACTCTATATCACAAACTAATGGTAACTCAGTTCGTACAGATTGTAATGATTCAACAGACACGTTTACTAATGCAAATAGAATTGCTACTATAGGTGCAGGGCCACAAAACCTTTCAACACTACTTGCAGCCAACTACGATGCTTACCAGATCCGTATCTATTCTTATAATGTATGTGTGGGCACAACGATACAAGACTGTGGTGACTATAGCGAAATACTTTCAGATGGCTACGTAGGCGACCTAATATTCCAGAAGTCATTTACAGTTACTGATGAGATATGCCAGCGCTTTGAGCCAATACAATTATCTTTCATTAACCAATGGGGTGCTAAAGATTACTTTACATTTGATAAACGTAACACTGAGCAGGTAACTACACAGAAGAATAACTTTGTTAAAACTCTAGGTACTTGGAGTGCTGACACATTCACAATCTCATCGCACGGTAGAGGCAAAACTACATTCAGTTCAACAGCTACAAAAACCGTTACAATGCAATCAGACTGGATGTCAGACGAAGTATCAGAATGGCTACAAGAACTTTACCAGTCTACAAATGTCAATATATACATTGACGGTAGATGGGAGCCTTGTACTATACTAACAAGTAATTATACGCAAAAAACCTACGCAAGAAACCAACTGTTCCAACACGAACTACAAGTTGAATTTGCAAACAATCAAAAGATACAAAGAGGATAATGCTACAAATATACGTATACGATAGTACGGGCGCCAAGTTTGAATTGGACCTGTACGAAGAACAGCCACTTAAGCTAACGCTATCGATAGAAGACATTAAGGATATTCCAACTGTTAACTCGGCATTCAGTAAAGAGTTTCGTATACCAGCTACACAGAACAACTCTAGGGTCTTTAAATGGTGGTACGAGGTTAACACTGTAGACTTTGATATTACGCAGCGTGTGGTAGCCGAATTGTACGTTGACGGTGAGTTTTACAAGTCAGGTCACATTCGTATAAATGCTGCATTCGTAAATGAGCAAACATCTAACATTGATTTAGGTGTAATATTTTTTGGAGAGACCAGAGACTTTGCTTCACAGATTGGTGAGATTACAATTGACCAGTTAGATTTAACTAGACTTAACCACGAGCTAACACTTCAAAACGTACAAGACTCTTGGGCAGGTACCCTTAAGAACGGTGATATAAGATATGCATTAGCAGTCAGAGGTTATGATTACGATGACGCCGGCGATATTATTCAAGGCTCAGAGATTGCTGAACAACAAGAACATTCAGGTAACGCTTCATTTCAAAAATCATCAAACCCATTAGACATTAACCAGCTTACACCTACTATTAGGGTTAAAGCTATTATTGATGCAATCTTTGCACAGACAGGTTACACATATTCAACTGATAGTATTTTTACTGAGGCTTACTTTGCTAACCTATACACTGATGGTATTACAGAAGCAGAAGCAAACATTCGGGAAACAGACGGCATATTTGAAGCAAGAACACAAGGCGGCCAGTACTTTCAATACTTACAAGGTGGTGATTACGTAAAGTTTCCTAACGAAATCAATGACCCGTCTAACAGTTACTTCCCACTGAGTAGTAGATACTCAGTTCCCGCAACTGGTAATTATACTATCAGCACTTCATTTGATTTTGAAATGGGCCGCGGTTTATTTTATCAAAAGCCAAAGTATTTAGCACGTATATTACAAGGCACAACAGAACTAGCAACTACTGGATTAGTTCAAGTAACTCAAGGTTTAGGTTCAATTATAATACCTATCTCTCTTTCTTATACTGGTCCGTTAACACAATCAACAGGTTCAAGCTCGCAGATTAACGTTCAGTTGTTTGTTCAAGATAGTAATGGTAACAACGAAGTTTTAGCAGACGGCGTATTCCAGTGTACAAACACACCAGACCCAACTGTAAATATTTCAACACTACTTAGATACGATGTTAAATGTATTGACTTCTTAAAATCTATCTTAACTAAGTTTAAGTTAGTAATGGCACCTTCACCTAATAATGACTTTGAGTTTGTAATTAAACCATGGCAAGAATATATGGGTAGCGGCCAGAACTTTGATTGGACTGATAAGCTTGATGTAGATAAAGATGTTGTACTAAAGCCGATATTCTTCGAGCAGTCACAATTGATTGATTTCAAAGACCAGCCAGATGAAGACATGAAGAACAAACCGTTCCAAGAGTTAAACTCAAGAGGCTACGGTGAGTTACAGTTTGATAGCCAGAATGATTTGTTAAAGGGTGTACGTACTATCGATACACTATTTGCACCTACGCCTGTTGATGTAGTTCCTGGGTTCCCAGAGACATCTGATTTCGTAGTTCCTTTCTTTTGTAAAGAAGACCCTGCAAATCTAACAAAACATAATGCACCTGAAAAGCTACCGTTACGTATTAAGCCAAGATTACTTTGGTGGAATGGTTTAGCGGCGCAAGGTACTGCTGAAGATTGGTACTATACTGATGGTGCTACTGTCGTACACAATACAACAGATTACCCAAGGTTCACACAGTACTCTGAGTTTCCATCGGTAGCTACTACTATAAACCTTAACTGGTTCAGAGATACACCGTATTTCGTAGACCCTAACTTAGGTAACGGTATGTATGAAAAGTATTGGAACGTTTACATACAAGAGTTATATTCTCCTTTAGCAAGAATATTTACAGGTTACTTTAACATTGATGCACAAGACCTTTACAATCTTTCATTTGATGATGTTATCTTTATTAAGAATGCATTCTACAGAGTACTTAAGGTTTATGATGCACCCTTAACAGAAACGGCAACCGTTAAAGTTGACTTAGTTAAATTACTTGATTACAGAATAGCATCAAATCCTGGTAACCCAACTGGTAATGGTGGAGGTATTGATTATGTAGATGTAACTGGTGGTGGCGGTGCAAACAATAACCCACCTGTATTTAAATACCAGGTTGAAGACTGTGATGTACCAGGTGCTTACCTAATTGTTGAATCATCTGTTGCACTTAGCATCGGCCAAGCTATAAAAGTTGTTGGTGGTATTTATAATCCTGACGCATGTTTCGAAGTAATCGCTGTATCACTTGAACCTAAACAAGCTGACGTTAATAGCATTTATATTGATTGTGCAGATTGTACTGGACCTCTTGATGGTACATGGGGTGATACTGATACAGAATATGGTGACACTGATGTACCATGGGGTGGTACAGGTACCGATACTTATTACATTGTTGAAGACTGTGATACTGGAACTAATGTTAAATACGTAACATCTCAAACGGTTTTACAATTAGGAGATGCTGTTAAGATTTCAGGTAACCCTAATCTTGACATATGTTTTACGGTTATTGACTATAGTGCTACTGGCCAAGACGCTACAGTACTTGAGATATTCCCTGACTGTTTTAGTTGCGAACAGTAATACAGAATTAAAATAATTTATATTTAATAGTAATGGCAGATAAAGTAGTTAAAATAACCTTTGAGATTGACGGCCTTGAGCAGTCAGTCTCTAGCATCGACGACGCAAAGGTAGCACTCGAACAATTAGAGTCGCAAGCTAAGCAGACAGGTAAAGCAGCTGACAACGCCGCTGATGACTTTGATAAGTTAGGCGATGCGTCTAAAGATGCTGGTGAAGCCGGTGAAGGTGCTATATCAGTACTTGACGAAGCTACAGGTGGTCTTGCAAGTAGATTCAAGAATGTAATTACTGGTGTAGGTAAAATGGGTAAAGCCCTTAAAGCCTCATTCAAATCCGGTGTACAAGGTGCAAGCTCACTTAAGAAAGCTTTAATATCTACAGGTATCGGTGCCTTAGTTGTTGCGTTAGGTTTGATTGTAGCGTACTGGGACGACATTAAAGGTTTAGTATCTGGGGTTACATCAGAACAAAAGAAACTTAATGCAGAAGCCGAGGCAAATGTTACAGCACAACAGAATGCTTTAGATGCTATTTCAGCACAAGAAAACTCATTACGTTTAGCAGGTAAATCAGAAGACGAAATACGTCAGTTAAAGATTGCGCAAACTAAAGAAGTAATTAAAGCAACTGAGTTACAGTTACAACAGCAAAGGGCTACTAAAGCAGCACAAATAGAGGCAGCTGAAAGAAACCAAAAGATTGCTGCTGGTATTATTGCATTCTTAACATTACCACTTACAGCTATTTTAGGTACAGTTGATTTAATTACTGCAACACTTTCAAAGATACCAGGCTTAGGTGTTGATGCTACAAATTTAGCTCAAAATTATGCAATGGGTACTGCAAGTTTCTTATTCGACCCGGAAGAGGTTGCAGGTGAAGCTGACGCGACCATAGCAGAGACTGAGGCTGCGCTAGTCAAGCTTAAAAACCAAAAGGATGGTTTCATACTACAACAACAAAAAGCTGACCAGGATGCAGCCGATAAGAAAAAGGCATTAGACGAAAAAGCAGCAGCAGATGCTAAAGCTATTGCAGATAAAGCCGCTGCAGATGCAAAGGCCGCTGCAGATAAAAAAGCAGCTGAAGATGAAAAGGCTCGTCTAAAGAAAATAGCAGATGCTCAGACGGTAGCTGACATGTTACTACAAGCTGACCTTGACCTAATTGAAAGTGCATACGATAGAGCACAAGCAGAATTAGAGATTCAACGTCAAGCTGATATTGCAAAGATTACTGCAGCCGGCGCAACAGCTGAAGAAATTGCAAGAATAAATACACAGTATGCAAACAAGTCTAGACAACTTGAACAAGAAAACGCTGACTTTAAGAAAGCGCTTGGTGAACAAGATGTTGACAATGCATTAGCAGCTGGTAGCCAAATACTTGGTTCAATTGTTGGTTTACTTGGAGAAGGTTCAACTGCAGCAAAAGCGGCAGCGCAAGCACAAAATGCTATAGACACATACGCGTCCGCTACGGCAGCTTATAAGTCTACAGTAGGTATACCAGTCGTTGGTCCTGTTCTTGCACCTATCGCAGCCGGTGTAGCTGTGGCAGCAGGTTTAGCCAATGCTCGTAAGATTGCATCAATTGAAATACCTGGTACAGACACACCAGCACCAAATATTAACGTACCTACAGGACCTGCATTTAATCCGGAAGCTGGAGTACAAGGTGGAGATAATGTAGTTACACCAGAAGCACAAACAACAACGGTGAATAACCAGCCAGTAGTAAAAGCTTATGTTATATCAAGTGACGTTACATCACAACAAGAAGCAGACGCTAAAATAAAAGACCTAGCGAAATTATAATATGAATAAGATAGTAGAATTAGTAATTAACTTAGAAGAGTTTGAATTTGAAGACTTAGGTGTTGAGATTCTTTCATTGGTAGATAAGCCAGCAATCGAAGTAGAATGGATGGCATTTGCAGAACACGAGTTTGAAACATATAACGATTACCCAGAAGCTGCAAAAGCAAATGCACAAAGAGCACTAGATTATGCAGAAAAAGAAGGTTGGGGTTCTTGCGGTGAAGCAACTGGAAAGAAAAGAGCAAATCAATTAGCTAAAGGTGAAAACATCTCACGTGACACTATAGCTCGTATGGCTTCGTTTGAGAGACACAGACAAAATTCTGATACTCCATATGGTGAAGGTTGTGGTAAGCTAATGTGGGACGCCTGGGGTGGTGATGAAGGTATTGCATGGGCCCAACGCAAACTAAAGCAGATTGAGAACGAAAAGATGCAAGCGTTTGAATCTAATGTACTTGAAGTAGCTAAAGAGGTTGGTGAAGTTATAGACCCTACAGATATTATTTATGTTGATGCAAGTAAAGAAAGCTTTGCTACAGTTAGCGAAGTTCTTCAAGGTATTAGAGCTCTTGATATTTTAGAGGGCCTAACTGATGAAGCAAGAAACCAACAAGCTAAAACAGTATACAGATATGCTGGACCTTCAGGTCAACGTACATTCTGTGCAACACTAAAAGCACTTAATAAAGTATACTCACGCGAAGAGATTACAAGAATGAACTTCTTTAATCCAGGTTTCGGTGCAAACGGTAGCGCATCTTATTCAGTCTTTGATTATAAAGGCGGACCTAATTGCAGACACTATTGGGAAGAACTTGCACAGTTTAATGATAACGGTAGAAACGTATTAGTTAGTTTAGGTCCTGCAAGAGGTAACGCTGGTGAATCAAACAACCGTTCAGACCAATCACCTGAGGGTTCTGTTAGTAATAACGCATACTTAATGAGTCAAAGCTGGTCATTTTCATCAGACGATAAAATGATTATTACAGGTCCAGCGATGATACCAAGAAGTCTTATAGCTAGAAAAGATGAGTTGGGTAATCTATTTCACGTATATTTTACTGAAGAAACTATTGAAAAGATTGCGCGCAAATTCTTAGCAGATAACAATACACACAATACTGACATTAACCATAACGGTGATGTAGTAACTGAAAATACATTACTTGAATCTTGGATTGTTGAAAATCCTGAAAAGGATAAAGCATCAGCTTTAGGGTTTAACGTGCCTAAAGGTACCTGGATGACTAGTATGAAAATAAACAATAAAGAGACTTGGAACAAAATTAAAGCTGGTGAACTTAACGGTTTTTCAGTAGAAGGTTCATTTCTTGAAGTAGTAAAGAACTAATGATACACACAACAAAGGATAGCGTAGCGAATTTGACAACAATAGCAGGAACGGGTGCCATGGTAATTGGCTGGAATGAAGTATTAACAATGGTACTTATACTAACAGGTATAGTACTTAACGTTATCCGCATTGTTGAAATACGCAAACGCAAGCAAGACTAAACTAGTATATCATTCTTGTTGGTCAGTACTCTGAGTACTCTACCTGAAGGTTCATACACATATTCTATTGTGATTAAACCTTCGCGCTCCATATCTTTTATTAAACGACGTACCTGTATGGTTTCGTTGTTTACCCATTGCTTAAGACGCCAATCTTGTGGTGCAGGGTGATGGACTATATTATCCTTTACTTTTTGTTTGTAGTGTATTAATGTCATATCTATTTGTTTAGTTATTATACAAGTTTATAGGTTTTTGTTTCGAAATAACTTTTGTCGATTTAAATACAAATTATATTTAATAGTATCTGGGTATATCCAGATTAAAAAAATCTATAAATTATGACAGTACAAGACATGGTTAAGAAGCTAAGAGTTATGCTCGCAGCTGATCAAGAAGTTGTTGTAACTGAAACTCAATTCGCTGATGCGACTTTAGTTGATGGTACGGTCGTTTATACTGAAGGCGAACTAATGGTTGGCGCTACTCTTCTAATTAAAACAGAAGAAGGCGAAGAATCACCATATGCACCTGAAGGTATTCACGAAACAACTGATGGCAAGTTAATCGGTGTTGGTCCTAACGGTGAGATTATGGAAATATCAGAAGTTGCTGAAGAAGCTGCTACTACTGAAGAAGAAATCGTTGAAGAAGCGATGGAAGAAGTAGAAGTAGAAGTTCCAGTATCTGAAGAAGCTATCCCTGCAACTGAAGAGTTGTTAACAGGTATTGCAGAAATGATTGCCCCTTTCACTGAAGAGATTGCAGCATTAACTGAAGAGGTTACGGCACTTAAAGCTCGTTTCAACACAATTGCAGACGAACCTGCAGCAACGCCAATTAGAAACACGTTTAGCGAAAACAAAGCTATTAAAGATGAAATGTTGGCAACAAGAATGGAAGCTCTAAGAGCAATCCGCAAAAATTAACAATTAAAAAAACTAAATTTAACATTATGGCATTTGGCTTTGACATTACAGCACTACCAGCATATACGGACCAGCAGTCGTTGGACCTTATCTCGAAGGTTGTATTAAAAACGGATCTACTTGACTACGTAGACCTAAGATCAGGTTTCACTTCTGGAACTGTATCTATTAACTTAGTTGACGCAGACTTACCTGTATCAGCTCTATCATGTGGTTGGACTTCTGACGGTGAGGTAACTTACACGCAGGTTCCAGTTACAATCGAATCTCTACAATCTAAAACAGAAATGTGTGTAGAAGATTTACGTTCAGTATACCAATCAGCATTTATGAATGCAGGTACTGGTAACGATTTCATTCCTTTCGAATCAGTTATCTCTGAATCTTACACAGACAAATTAAGAAAGTACAACGAAGGTTTCCTAATCAACGGTTTCGGTGCTACTTTAGGTCTTAAAGGACAGATTACTTCTGCTAAAGGTGCAAACCTACAAACTGGTACTCCAGCTGCTTGGACTGCTTCTAACGCATACGAACAAGCTTTAGACCTTTATGATGCAATCGCTGAGTCTGTAAAAGACAGAGACGATTTAATCATGGTAGTTTCTCCTGATGCTTACAGAGCATTGGTAAGAGCTTTAGTTGCTCAGAACCTTTACCACTTCAACTCTGTTGAATCTAACGACATCATGATTCTTCCAGGTACTAACGTAACTGTTATTAAGTCTTCAGGTCTTGTTGGTTCTGACTACAAATTTGCTGGTCCAGGTAAGATGATTCTTGCTGCAACTGGTTTAACTGATGAACTAGATTCATTCAGATTCTTCTACGACGAAGCTGCTGACGTAATGAAATTCCGTGCAGCGTGGAGACTAGGTGTTGGTGTTGGTGAAGTTAACGTCTTCGCAACAAACGACATGGCGTAAGCCAAACAAACTTTAGACTAGGGGCTTCGGCCTCTAGTTTTATTAACTAAAAAAATCTGATTAAAATATATGGCATGTTCAGCAATCACAGCTGGTTTTTTAGACCTGTGTAACGACAGCACAGGTGGTATTGAGAAAATCTTTATCGGTAACGGACCAGTTCAATCAATTACAGAATCAGCAGGAGTAATTACTGCTATTACTGTAGGTGGAAGCGCTATGGTACCTTCAGACTTTTTTGTATTCGAAACTCCTCGTCAAACTTCATCTCTAACTGAAACTTCAACAGTTTCACAAGAGAACGGAACTTTATTCTTTGACCAACAACTTACTATGGTTTTCAATAAGATGGAAGCTACTAAGAGAAACGAACTATTGTTAATGGCTCAGGCTACTTCAATGGTTATTGTTGCAAAAGACGGTAACGGTAAATACTGGTCGATCGGTGTTGAAAAAGGTGCATTTATGGTATCTGGCTCAGCAACTTCTGGTACAGCTTACGGCGACAGAAACGGATATGAAATTGTTTTAGGTGGTTTAGAGCCTTCTCCAATTTTCGAAGTTACATCTACAATCGTAGAAGCGTAACAACTTTTGTATAGATAGAGAAGGGTACCTTAACGGGTGCCCTTTTTTTATTGGTTACAACTCGGGCTACTTTTATATTTAATAGTATAGACAGTAAAAACAGTCAATTATATGACTTTATTAGTATCAGAAAGTAATTTAACACTTGAATTTAGCTTAAACCTAACGAATTTAACATTAGGTTCAGGCTATGTATTTACGTTAACAAGCCAGTACAGCCATCAACCATTAGCGCTTGATGCAACTGTAACTGTTTCAAATGCAAGATATACTACATTTGAAGTCCAATTCCCAGTAGGTTTTGGCGACTCACATAAAAACGGAATATATAATTACGATATGAGTACACTAACAGAATCGTTAGACAAAGGTTTAGTAAAGATTATTACAGAACCAGGTGGTGATTTAGGAACTACTAACTACACAAGTACTCCAGAAACAGAAGAAAGAGTATCAGACGTATTCTTTAGACCTAATTATTAAAATAAGATATGAGAAGTACACCAGAGGGTATTTACGCAATTAACGGCGCACAGTTTCAAGCGGTAAACATACCAACAATTCACGAAGTACGTGGTAAAGAATTTATGTACTACGGTGAAAAAAACTTATTCCCAGCATCATTAATTGAATTATATGATACATCAGCAATGCATCACACTTGTATTACTGCGATTACTGCAGGTATTGTAGGTGATGGTATTGAAATTATTGGTGATGAATACATTAACGCAAACGGTGAAACTGTTGATGAGTTATATGAAAAGATTTCATTAGATTACACTTTATATGCAGGTTATGCACTAAATGTAATTTGGAACAAAGAGAGAAACAAGATTACTGAGATTTACCATTTACCATTTAACAATGTAAGGTCAGGTAAACCAGACGAAGAAGATAAAGTTAATGAGTACATGTACTCAGCAGACTGGTCAAATTTAAGAAAGTATCCTTACCAAACATACAGAGCATTTGATGCTACTGATAATAAAGGTGATAACGCTTCACAAATTTACTATTGCTACGGTTACACACCAGGCAATCAGGTTTACCCTCTTCCAGAATACGTTGCAGCGCTAAATGATATTTCATTAGATGCGCAAGTTTCGCGTTTTCACGCAAACAATATTGCAAATGGTTTAGCACCTAGCATGATATTAAAGTTTCGTAATGGTGTACCAAGCCCAGAAGAACGCAGAGAGGTTTACAAAGAGATTGAAAGAACATTTACCGGTACAGAAAATGCAGGTCGTTTCTTTTTAACGTTCTCAGAACCAGGTAAAGAGGTAGAAGTTGTACCAATTGATTCAGCTAATGATGATTACTACTTGTTGTTAGAAGAGCGTATAAGCTCACGAATTCTTACTGCCCATAGGATTACATCCCCATTACTTTTGGGTATCAAGGACAGCACTGGATTCAGCTCAAACGCAGACGAGATTAAAGTTGCGTACGCACATTTTGAAGGCACTGTAGTTGAACCTAAAAGAAAGAAGATTCTATCTTCATTTGGTTACATGTTAAGATTAGCAGGTTACAACGTAGCGCTAAATGTTAGACCTAACAAATTAGTTAACGAAGAAGAGGTAGAAGATACAACACCACAATCAAATATAGAATCACTATAATGGACACAGTATTATTAGTATCTGAGCAAAGAATGAAGCAATGGACTTCGTTAGATAACAATATTCGTATTGATGTATTAACGCCGTCTATTTTACAAGCACAGGATATTTACATTCAAGATACACTAGGCACAGCTTTTTACACAAGATTAAAAGCAGGTGTTGTTGCAAATGATTTAACAGCTAACGAGTCTGCATTCTTAAAAGATTATGTAGGACCTTGTTTAATTCAATATGCACTTTACTTATTACTTCCATCATTAAAGTATAAGATGGTTGAAAAAGGTATACTTAACGGTACATCTGAAGAAACACAACCTACTACGTTAGATGAAATGAAATACTTGCGTGAATCAGCAATGGACACGGCACAGTTTTACAATGAAAGAATGTTAGAGTTCTTAAAGGATAACCCTGGAATGTTTGCTACATATACAAATCCAGGTACTGACGGAATGTATCCTAACAAACAAACACCTTATTTTAGTGGCTTACAAACAAACATACCTTTACGAAAAAATGACTTATGGATCTACGCAGATTGCGGGACAGACTGCGACCCCGACTGTAGCAGCTGTAACTAAATCAACTGCTAGCAACATTAAGAAGTTAAAAATA
>Ga0206130_10005985_pt1 | contig 14156 bp, 7 predicted proteins | sample Helgoland_Spring_9_FD_148637 | JGI IMG/M metagenome (GOLD analysis project Ga0206130, IMG submission 148637) | Pelagic subsurface seawater microbial communities from Kabeltonne, Helgoland, North Sea - Helgoland_Spring_Bloom_20160512_1 | ecosystem: Environmental > Aquatic > Marine > Epipelagic ... | reverse complement strand
ATCAATTTCGCGTCTTACCGCGACAGGGTACATGCCGATTTCGGTCAAAACCGCGTGTGCACGTTGTTGGGTTGCAGAGTTGGTGTTGCGTCCCGCCACCACTTCGACAGCGGGTAATAGATAAACTGGGTTGAAGGGGTGACATACCAGCATCTGAGGTGCGCAACTGAGTGCCTGGGCAAGGTCGCTGGGCTTGAATCCTGAGGTTGAGGAGGCCAGCACGGCATCCGCGGGCAGCAGATTTTGTAGATTGGCATAGACTGCGCGCTTGACCTCTGCGGATTCTGGGACGCTTTCTTGAACCCAATCTGCGCCTTGAATCGCTTCGGTTAACGTGGTGGCATAGGACAACTCCCCCTCAGGTGGCAGATCAGCGTCGTAGAGTTCCCGCAGAGCTTGTCTGGCTCTGGCCAGCGTTTTTTCCAGATGAACAGCGGTGTTTGGGTCGTGATCGTAGACAACTACGTCCCATCCGTGCAAAACAAAGCGAGCGGCCCAGCCGCCTCCAATCACGCCAGCGCCTAATACGGTTGCCTGCATTTGTTAGCGCGGGGTGCGTTTAACGAGGCTTAACTGACGGCGAACTTGCGCCGGACCGATGACTTTGGCGCCAAGCTGTTCGGTGATTTTCACCGCATGTTCGACCAGTTCTGCATTGGTGGCCAGCACACCTTTGCCCAGATGCAGATTGTCCTCTAAGCCGACACGGACATTGCCCCCTGCTAAAATGGCTGCGGCGACATAAGGCATTTGATGCTGCCCTAAACTGAAGGCTGACCAGTGCCAGTCTGGCGGGATGTTGTTGACCATGGCGAGCAGCGTATTGAGATCGTTAGGGGCGCCCCAAGGCACTCCCATGCACAGCTGGACCAGCACAGGTGCTGGCAGAATACCCTCATCGACCAGTTGTTTGGCGAACCAAAGGTGGCCGGTATCAAATGCTTCTATTTCGGCTTGTATACCCAAATCGGCCATCATCTGTCCCATTGCGCGAAGCATGCCCGGTGTGTTGGTCATGACATAGTCGGCCTCTGCGAAGTTCATTGTGCCGCAGTCAAGGGTGCAAATTTCGGGTAGGCAGTCTTTGATAGGCTGCATGCGCTCGGTTGCGCCCGCCATATCGGTGCCGGCTGCGGCTGGCAAAGGTTGCTCTGTAGAACCGAAAACCATATCGCCGCCCATGCCTGATGTTAGGTTAAGCACAACGTCGATACTTGAGGCGCGGATATACTCGGTGAGTTCGCGGTAAAGACTCGGCTCGCGAGAGGGCTCGCCTGTGTTAGGGTCACGCACATGGCAGTGCACTACCGCCGCGCCGGCTTGTGCAGCCTCTATCGCGGCATCTGCGATTTGTTTGGGAGAGCGCGGTACATGATGACTACGATCTTGGGTGGCCCCTGACCCGGTCACTGCACAGGTTATGAATACTTCTTTATTAATGGTCAATGGCATAGTAGAAACGATAACACATTTGGGCATCGGAGCTTGAGATAGACAGCCAACACGGAAATTTAGAACAGGCCTTACGGCAGGCAGAGACGTTATTAAAGGAAAAGCAGTTTGCGGCGGTGGCGCAACAGGTTGCTGAAATTCGCAAGCAGTATCCGCAGCATCCGCAAGCGATTTTTCTGGATGCGGTGGCCCACCGGTTCTTGGGTGACAGTGCCTATGCGGTGAAGCACCTGTCCAAACTCAGCAAGCGACTGCCTGACGCTGCGGCGATTCATTTGGAGTTGGGCATCGCGTTTCGGGCTGAGGGTCGAACAAACGATGCTGTGCGTGCTTTGCGCAAAGCGGTTGCAATTCAACCGCTGCAGTCCAGGGGTTGGCAGTTGTTGGGAGAAATGTTGGCTGACCGGGGTGAAACCGTGGCCTCTGATCAAGCTTTTCGTCAGCAGATGGCGGTGGCCGCCACACATCCGGGGTTGGTCAAAGCCGTTGAATTAGTTGCTGACGGGAAGTTAGGGATGGCAGAGGGGATTTGTCGAGAGTACCTCTATCGTCACCCAACGGATGTGAATGCCATTCGCTTGTTGGCCGATATTGGCTTGCAGCTTGATATTTTTGCAGACGCCGAGAAACTTTTGCGGCGGGCGCTAGAGTTAGCCCCCGACTATCACCTGGCGCGCAACAATTTCGCAAACGCATTGAGCAAAGGGGGCAAATTTAACGAATCAATGGTGCAGCTGTCGCATTTGGAAGCGGTTGATCCTCAGAATTTGGCACATCCGGTGTTGGCGGCTTCTGTTTTGGTCAACGTTGGAGATTATCAGGGAGCAATCACGCGATATGAGCGCGTGCTAAAACAGGTTCCTCGACATTCTCGCTTGCAAATGAGTTTGGGCCATGCGCTTAAAACGGTAGGTCGCCGGGAAGAATCGGTGTCTGCTTATCGCCGGGCTATTGAGATTGAGCCGGCTTTGGGTGAGGCCTATTGGAGTCTGGCAAACCTCAAAACGTTTAAATTTGCGGCGCGCGAAATTCAGACCATGAGGCGCTTGTTGAGCGGCCACGACATTGATGTGCGAGACGAGTATCACCTGTGCTTCTCGCTTGGCAAAGCGTTAGAGGATGTACATTTGTATGACGAATCGTTTGCTTATTATGAACGCGGCAATCGACTTAAAATGCGTGAGAGCGGCTATCGATCGCAGGACAACAGCGCGCAGATGAACGCCATCATGCAGTCTTGTACACGCGAGCGCTTTGCCCTCAGGAAAGACTTCGGACACATCGCGCCCGACCCGATTTTCATTTTAGGTTTGCCTCGCTCGGGTTCGACATTGCTGGAGCAAATCTTAGCCAGTCACTCGCAGGTGGATGGGACGATGGAGCTGCCAAATATCCTTCAGTTTGTCCGTCGCTTAGCCGCTAAAAAGAATAAAAATGAGGTTTCACGATACCCGACTGCCTTGTGGGATCTGACGTCACAGGATTGTGAGGCGTTGGGGCAGGAGTATCTGGAGGCAACCGCAGTACAGCGCCAGGGTGCACCGTTTTTCATCGACAAGATGCCCAATAATTTCCCGCATATTGGACTGATTCACCTGATATTGCCGAACGCAAAAATTATAGACACGCGGCGCGAGGCAATGGCTTCGTGTTTTAGCGGGTTTAAACAATTGTTTGCAGCTGGCCAAGAGTTTACGTACGGGTTGGACGAGGTGGGTCGCTACTATGCAGATTATGTGCGGATGATGCAGCATTGGGATGCAGTCTTGCCGGGCAAGGTGTTGCGGATGCAGTATGAAGAGGTTGTTGATGATGTCGAGGCGCAGGTCAGGCGAATGTTGGCCTATTGCGGATTGCCATTTGAAGACAACTGCCTGGCATTCTACCGTAATGACCGGGCGGTTCGTACGGCGAGTTCAGAGCAAGTCAGACAGCCAATTTACCGAGATTCAATGGACCAGTGGCGGCATTTTGAACGTCACCTTGAGCCGCTGCGGCAAGGTCTCAAATACAACGCAGATTAACCTTTCAGGGAGTGTTGAGCGCGATCTCATCCGTCATCGATTGGCCAAGAACCGCAAACCTGCGTATGGTAGGCACCCCTTTTTTGTGAGAAAGACTGCTTTATGGCGATCGATACCAAGGATCAACACAAGTTTACACTCAAGCCGCTCACCTTTGCGGTTCGCCGTCAGGTGTTGGCATCAACCGGTGCCATGCTATTAGTTTCGGGTGTGGCAACAGCGCCCGGCGCGGCCGCTGACGAATCCCTTGAGATAGAGGAGGTGGTGGTAACTGCGCAAAAGCGTAATCAGAGTTTGCAGGATGTTCCGATCAGCATCGATGTACTTGGCGCGGCAGACTTGGAAAACTTAGGTGTCACGGATCTTGAAGATTTTGTTCAGCTGATGCCTTCGGCAAATTACACCTCTTTGGGACCAGGCACGGGTGATATTTACATTCGCGGTATCTCAAGCGGCGGTGAAAATGCGTTGGGCTCTACGCCAAATGTCGCGGTCTATCTTGACGAACAACCTGTGACGGCAGTGAACTCTTATTTGAACCCGCATATTTATGATGTTGCAAGAATCGAGGCCTTGGCTGGCCCTCAAGGCACTCTGTTTGGCGCGAATTCACAGTCAGGTAGTATTCGTATTATCACCAACAAACCGGATCCTTCGAAGTTTGAAGCGCAATATGATATCGAGGGAAATTCGGTCAAAGATGGCGACATCGGTTATTTGTTTGAAGGCATGGTCAACATTCCTTTGGGAGATCGTGCCGCGTTGCGTGTGGTTGGATTCCACAAAGAAGACGCTGGATTTATCGACAACGTGGCTGGGTCTTATACATTCAACAATGCCAATGTGCGGGCGGGTCTGACCGACCCCGCTCAGATAGCTGAAGCGGCAGACATTACAATCACCAATGAAAATGTTGCCAAAGATGATTTTAATGAGGCGACTACGCAAGGGCTCAGAGCCGCGCTGGGTATCGATCTAACTGATAACTGGACGGTGACGGCAAGTGTTATGCGCCAGGAGTTGGACAGCAAAGGTGTATGGGATCACGATCCTGAAGAGGTGGGTGATTTGGAAGTGGTTCGCTTTCTGCCAGATTCCAACGAAGATGAGTGGACGCAGAGCGCGCTGGTTGTTGAAGGCCAGATCGCGGGTCTGTCGTTGACCTATGCCGGATCCTATATGGAAAGAGAAGTGGAAGGCCGTGCCGACTACTCGCTATACAGCGATTTTTATGTCTCTGGTGGTTTTGTGCAGCGTTACTACTCGTGTTACGTGGCTTATTTTGGTCAGTGTACGGATCCGCGTGAGCAATTCGAAAATCATGAGAGCTATCAACGCAGCAATCACGAGCTGCGCCTGATGTCTGCTCAAGATCAGCGCCTTCGTTGGTTGGTGGGTGCTTTTTATGAAGAAAGTCAGCACCAATTTGACTGGGAATGGCATGTGCTGGGGCTCAATGGGCTCGGTAACGAAGGGGGTACAACCGCGGCGGTCGAAGGCCCTGATATCTACTGGACAACGGATCAAAAACGCGACAGTGAAGAGACGGCGTTTTTTGGTGAACTTGCTTACGATGTGACCGACAAGCTGACGGCTTCAGTGAGTGCCAGAAGGTTCGATTATGATATTTCTCTCAAAGGGTTCTCCGGAACAATTTTCTTTCCGGATCGATTTGGTCCAAGGGTCGAAGACTTCAATACTGACCTAAAAACCAACGACAAAGACACGGTGATTAAGGGTAATCTGACGTACAACATTAATGACGACATGATGGTTTACGGCACTTATTCCGAAGGGTATCGGCCCGGGGGATTGAACCGGGTATTTAACACGTTGATTGGCGGTGTTTATGAGCCTGATTTTGTTGAAAGTTACGAGTTGGGTATCAAGGCAACGGCGCTGGATGGGCGGTTACGCTACAATTTTGCAGCGTATACGATGGATTGGGATGATTTTCAGTTGTCCCGGTTTGATGTGTCGGTCTCTCCGCTAACATTGACTGACAATGTGGGAACGGCGCGAAGTCGTGGGGTCGAGGGTGATATTGCCTATCTGATTACGCCGGACTGGGACATATCATTTGCGTTCTCTGCCATAGAGGCGGAGATCACAGAAGATTACTGGATCAATGAAGCCAGCGTAGGTGATGGCAATCCAGACGCGCCTAAGGGGCGTAAACTGCCGCGCGTGCCGGAGTTGAAATATAACATTTCATCTCGATATTCTTTTCAGGTGGACCAATGGAACGGTTATGTTCAGGGAACGTATATTCACACTGGCGATTCCTACAACACGCTATTTGATGGCAGCAATGAAATCAGAACGCGTGAAGTGCAGAACGATTATGATATCGTCAACTTCGCGATAGGGCTTGAGGATGAGGCCTGGTCGGCAGAATTATTTGTTCGCAACGTTACCGATGAGCGCGGAGAAGTGTTCAAGAACGGCGCCTCGTGGGATAGTCGAGTGACCACCAATCGGCCTCGAACAATCGGATTGCGATGGCGTCAAAAGTTCTAGGTCGATTGCGCTAGAACAGAATCATCTGCGGCCTAAGAGGTCGCAGATGTTGTCTTCCCAAACCACGGGCGCGGGACGTACGCTGAGCTTGAGCACTGCCGGTTTCTCCGCTGAGTAGTTGGGCCAATGAGGCAAACTGGGGCCATTCGGATTGCCGCTTTTAGCAAAATTAACCCAATACTGAGTCATCGAGTCGGTGAGTTCTATATCCCAAGGGGTGGTCGGCAGCCAGTTGTCATGGGTGTCAAAAATATAGGGGATTTCTGCGCCATGATAGGCGCCCAAGCCGTGGTCTTGAGAGCGGGCGGTGGCGAATTCGTACATGTAACTGCTTGAGCCTGCGGCATTGTAATCCGCCCAAATGCGCGATGGGCAGGCGTAGTTGCCTGCTGTGGAGACCGCGTTCAGGCGCGCCCGAAGCGGTTGCCCGGCCAATTCGGATTCGATTTGATTTGCTCTTTGTGGGTAATGACTGTTCAACCAAGTCCACCAAATCGCCTCGGTGACCTCGTCGGGCTGATACATTAAACCTTCGTCAGTGTTGAATCCAATTAATAGGGGACGTCGTGCGACAGCCTCGTTTTCGAACAGAATGGGTAACGCTTGGGGTAGCGTTTGGCCGTCAACAACCGGATCCCAGTAGTGATTGGTGAAGTGTTGTGCTGCCGCTTCGGTCAGTTTCTGGGTTGTCATGGCATAAAGTTCAGCTAGGCCCGAGTGCGCATCTGCAAAATGTTTACCCAAAACAGATTGCGTTTGAATGGGTGCAACCCGACGCACCTGCCAGCCACCGCTCTGTGAAATGGCGCGATGAAATAGAGTCTGCGCCGCGGGTGCGGCGCTGAGGTAGCCGATATCAGCGGCACCGGCCGATTCGCCGAATAAAGTGATATTGTCGGGGTCACCCCCGAACAAGGAGATATTGGTTTGGATCCATGATAGGGCGGCGATTTGATCGAGAAGGCCATAATTTCCTGACCCCGGCAGCGTAAACTCCGGATGGGCAAGAAATCCGAATACGCCCAGACGGTAAGCAATACTGACCACCACAACACCTTGTGCGGCTAATTGGTGACCGAGGTAGTTGGGCTCATAACTGTAGCCGTTTTTGTTAGAGCCGCCGTGAATCCAGACCATCACGGGAAGCGCTGCACTTTTATTGGGTTGGGGCGTCCATATGTTGAGAAATAAACAATCCTCATCAGCCACCGGGCGGTCAGGGATAACGCTTGCGGGTTGCCCGAAAGCGGCGGCTACCTGCTCGTACCAAGTGGTATTGCCATTTAATTGAGGACAAATGGCGGCAAATTCGGTGGCATCGATTTCCCCCTGCAAAGCTTCGATTTTGGGTGCTTGCCAACGTTCAGAGGTGGCGAATCGGATGCCGGAAAATTGAGCGACTTGTCCCTGTTTGGTGGCTACTTTTTGGCCTTTGATGAGCATCTTGTTGTGGCTGATTGAGACCCCTGCTTCTATGTAGCCAGCATAGGCACTGCAGATAATAGTGCAGAGGGTGAGGGTGATGGCCGATTTGAAGCTTGTTTCAAGCATAGATGCGTCCTAGATCGGTGATTGGCTAAATGTGCCTTATCAAGTTTAAAATCATACGGGTTGATGGGTGACCTGACCATCAAGTTCCGGTCATTGACTATTTTATCTGCAGGTTGCCCTGTTGACGCTTCTGGAATAAGTGTATGAAACCTTTGCTCGTGCTGGCTGCTTTGATGTTTGGATTGGGTTTTGCGGGCTTTGCTGATTTGGCAAACGCAAAAGGGCGGCCTTTAGTCGCAACTGAACAGGGTATATTCCGTGGTGTAAATGAAAACGGAGTGAACAGTTTTAAAGGTATTCCTTTTGCTCAACCTGTCGGCGGTGCCCGGCGCTGGACAGTCGCAGTGCCAGCTAAAAAGCAATCAGGCATTTTTGAAGCGGATAGGTATGGCCCCTCGTGTTTGCAACCTTTGGTCGGTGGTCATAAAGATCAAAGTGAAGATTGTTTATCTTTGAATGTCTGGAGTGACGATTCGGATCAAAATTTAAAGCCCGTCATGGTCTGGATTCATGGCGGAATGTTTCGCTATGGCTCTGGAAAAATTGCTGGTGACGCCCTTGCTCGAGAGGGGGTTGTGGTGGTGTCGTTCAATTATCGCCTTGGCCCGTTAGGGTTCTTCGCGCACCGGGCATTAAACGATCAGCCTGCAAATTTTGGGGTGTTGGATATGTTGCTCGCACTGCAGTGGGTGCAGCGTTATGTTCGTGATTTTGGCGGCGATCCTGAAAACGTGACAATTTTTGGCGTTTCTGCTGGGGGCATGGCGGTCAAATTGTTGATGACCAGCGACAGTTCAACAGGTCTGTTTCACAAAGCCATTGCGCAAAGTGGTTATGCGACTTGGGCGCTGCCTCGAAGTCAGCGGGCCGCGAAAAGAGCGCCGAAAAATATGTTGATGGAAACTGCAGAGCGAGCGGAGGATATCGCGCATCAGTGGGTTAGAACATTGACCTCGGAGCCCCAGTCTAAAGACGTATTGCTGGGGTTGGACGGCGACAAATTGGTGGGCAGCCCTAATGGATTTGTGCTGCCGGTGGTGGATGGCGAATCTGTGGTTGAAGAACCGGGCATTCGGTTTCGTAACCTGCAGCAGCTGCCACTGCCGTTCATGACCGGCGGCAATAGTTTCGAGGGAAGTGTTATGCCTTATCTCGGGGTGAGCGAAGATGGCTATGAGCGGATGCTTGGGAGTGATCTTGTCAGTTTAAAGGGGCTTTATGCGGATGATTTTAGAGTCAGTCGAAGTGCTGGACTGAAACGTCTGTTTGGAGACCATCGGTATATTCTATCCGCTCATGTCACGGGTGCGGCGATGAGTCGATCTGCGGTGCCGGCGTGGTTGTATTACCTGGATGTAGACGGAGATAGTTCCGCGTCGCCAGGATCCCCGCATGGTCAGGATGCAAAAATACTTTTTGGCGGTCAAGCCTCAACTGAAGCGGCAGTTGTGGCGCTGAGTGCGCGGATGAAAAGGTATTGGGTGAACTTTGCACAAACGGGCAATCCCAATGGCTCGGGGCAAGTAGTCTGGCCAACGCATACAGAGCAAAACAATATGTGGATGGTGTTTGGCAGTCAAGACCGGGTTGCGACGAGTCCAGTTGCGTCCAAGTTAGAGGCGCTGGTTGCAATGTATAACGCGCGAGTGAGGGTGGACGAGTGACCGCCCTGCCAAGCAGTGCTCAAGTGATTATTGTGGGTGGTGGCATCATTGGCTGTTCGGTGGCTTATCATCTAGCGGAATTGGGTGTCAGTGATGTGATCTTGCTCGAGCGCAAGCAATTGACCTGCGGCACAACTTGGCATGCTGCAGGCTTGGTGGCGCAATTGCGTGCGTCTAAGAACATGACGCGCTTGTCGCAATATACCACTGAATTGTTTGCCCAATTGACCGCCGAGACTGGTCAGGAAACGGGTTACCAGAAAACCGGTTCGATGACGTTAGCTTTGCATGATGAACGATTGGAAGAACTCAAACGTCAGGCAACTATGGCCAAGGCTTTTGGTGTTGAGTGCGAACTTATCGATACTGGTTTTATTCGCGAACGTTGGCCGGGGATAAACACTGATGATGTGAAAGGCGGCGTTTATCTGGCAGGTGACGGTCAAACTAATCCGGTAGATACCACCCTAGCCCTTGCCAAAGGTGCTCGCCAACGAGGAGTACAGATTTTTGAACATACCTGTGTGGCTCGCCTGGCGATTGAAAACGACGCGGTTACGGGCGTTTACCTAGAGGACGAAACGCTCATTCATGCCCAACAAGTGGTCTTGGCTGGAGGGATGTGGTCTCGCACATTTGCGAGCCAGCATGACGTTCACCTGCCCCTGCATGCTGCGGAGCACTTTTATTTGGTGACGGAGCCGCTTAAAACCTTCACGCGCATGCGGCCTACGTTGCGAATGCCGGATGAGCAGGTCTATTATAAATTTGACGCAGGTCGTTTGCTGTTAGGTTGCTTCGAACTTCAAGCCAAGCCTTGGGGTATGGACGGTATTCCTAAGGACTTCTGCTTCGATGCGCTGCCGGAAGATTTTGCGCACGTTGAACCGCTCTTTGAAAAAGCCGTGAAACGCTTTCCTGAGCTTGAGTCTGCGGGTATCAATCTATTTTTTAACGGCCCGGAAAGTTTCACAGTGGATGATCGTTATCTGTTGGGTGAAACCCCTGAAGTGGCGCAGCTTTTTGTGGCCTGTGGCTTTAATTCTATTGGTATCCAGTCCGCCGGTGGTGCTGGCAAAGTATTGGCGCAATGGGTACGCGATCGCAAACCGCCGATGGATTTGTGGGATGTTGACGTCAGGCGTACGTTCGCCTTTCAATCTGATCCAACTTTCCTTTATGAGCGCACAAAAGAGACACTGGGCCTGCTCTATGACATGCACTGGCCACACCGGCAGTTTGTCACCAGTCGAAATGTCCGGCTCAGTCCTCTGCATGACCTGCTGCTTGAATCCGGCGCAGTCATGGGAGAGGTGGCTGGCTGGGAACGCGCTAATTGGTATGCGCTGGCAGATGAGTCCGGTGATCATTATACCTACGGGCGACCGAATTGGTTTGAGGCCTGTCAGCGCGAGTGTATGGCTGTTCAGCAGGACGTGGCCGTATTCGATCAGTCGAGCTACCCTCAGTTTCATGTGACCGGTTCTGATGCGCTGGCGTTGATGCAGCGAATCTGCGCGAATCAGATCGATGTCCCCGTCGGGCGGGTGGTTTACACACAATGGCTGAACGAAGCCGGTGGTATTGAAGCGGACGTTACAGTCACCCGGCAGAGTGACAAGGCCTTCACCGTAGTGAGTGCTTGTGCCAGTGAACGTCGCGACCTGCTTTGGTTAAACAAACAAGCGGTTGGGTTTGATTGTCGTGTAACGCAGGATACTCAGACCCTTATTTTAGGTGTTATGGGGCCTAAGTCCCGTGATTTTCTTGCATCGATTGTTGATGTCACCGAGGGGCCGGGTGATGCGTTTGTGGATTTGCCTTATTACAGCTCAGCTGTGTTTAGTATCGAGAAGCTGTCCTTTCGTGCGCATCGGCTCTCCTACGTAGGAGAGCTTGGCTATGAACTCCATGTTGCAAAATCGGAAGCGGTGGCTCTTTGGAACAAGTTATTTGCTTATGGCGCCCCTTTTAAGATCCGTCCCGCCGGATTTCACGCGATGGCTTCTTGTCGTATCGAAAAAGGCTATCGTCATTGGGGTCATGATATTCATGATCACATAACGCCACTGCAGGCGGGGTTAGGTTTTGCAGTGTCGAGCGACAAAGGCGATTTTATTGGGCGCGCCAGTTTGGCGGCCAATGAAGGCGTGCAGACATTGCGGCTAGTTAATCTTGCAATTGACCACGCCCAGGCACCATTTATGATCCACGATGAACCCGTATACAGAAATGGGGTAGCGGTGGGTCTGACGACGTCGGCAGCTTGGGGCCACCGCGTGAATAAAAGTCTGGCGATCGCTGCGTTGGAACATCCAAAAGGAGTGACCAAGGCCTGGCTCGACAGCGGTGTATTTGAGGTGGAGATTGCGTTGCGGCGTTATCCGGTGCGCGTCCAGCTGGCGCCTTTTTATGACGAACGGGCTTTGCGGATGCGGGTTTAGGCCGGTTTAATGTGCACCGTCTTGCTCTAGTGGTTTTTCATAGGAGATATAGACCAGACCAAAGAACGGCGGTGGGATGCTTTCCGCGGGCACCAGATCAACCCTCAGGTGCTTGTCGACGCGACTGACCTGGACAATGCCCTCATCAAGTTTCACCCAGCCTTTTACCCGCTGAGTTTGTTCGCTCAGTGAATCTAGTTTATGTGCCAATTCATTACGAGTGAGGCGATCGGTTTGATGCCAAGTTCGGCTGGTAAATGATGCCAACGAATGATGCAAGTTTGTCATGATGGGTGAATCCCCGCTGCCTGCGTCTGCATTGATGGCATTTGATGAATCTTGCCAAGCCAATACTTTGCGGACCAAATTTTTATCATCTGCGCTCAGACTGGGTTTCAAAATAGGTAATCTAAATTGAGGATTCAGCCCGTTTTTCGTGATGATGATAAGGCCTGCCTGTTGAACCTGAGCACGCGCCAGATCGCCAACATATTTGTTATGCGCTGTTGATGAATGAGTTACGGCGTCGACCATGACGATGCATGAGCGTGGGTAAAATCCCGGATAGTGACACTGTGCGCGCACCTTTTCCGGTTCAGCAACGCCGCTGGTTTCTAAGATGATATGTTTGAGGGAGCGGTCGCGCAATTGTTCAAATGCTGCGCTAAGGTCGTCGGTGATGCTGCAACAAATGCAGCCGTTGCTCAGGCCGATGATGGTGCCTTCCGGCGAGCGACTGCGAATCAGCGTTTCGTCAATGTTAATCTCGCCAAAATCATTCACCAAAACTGCGGTTCGGGCAGGCAACTCGCGATGGTTCAGCAGCCGGTTAATAAACGTAGTCTTGCCTGCGCCAAGATACCCCCCAATGATGGTGACCGGCAGTGGTGTCATGGCAAGGGAAAGACCTCGCCTTCAAATACCGTTGCTGCAATTTTAATGTCCCGTAGATGTTGGGCCGGACAAAGTAGTGGGTCTTCATCCAAGATCGTGAAATCTGCTTTTTTTCCGGCGCGCAGACTTCCGGTGATATCCGCCATCCCGATGACATGGGCTGCGTTGATGGTGACCGCAGCGAGCGCTTGCGCCTGAGTCAGTTGTTCTTCGGCGCCCATAATCTGGCCGGCGTGATTCTCGCGATTTACAGCCACCCACATGCTGTTCAATGGCTCCGCTGGTGCCATCGTGAAATCCGAGTGCACCGTGGTGTTGATGCCCAAGCGGAAGCAACTGCCTAGGCGAGCCATTTGTGAGGCGCGCTCGTAGCCGATGCCGGATTTTGTGTAGCTGTCCGAGAGTTCATGCAGGTAGTAGACGTTTGCGGAAACCTGAGCACCTAAGGCCTTGATGCGCCGAATTTGCTCGGGCGTGCTGAAGCCAAAATGTTCTAAGGTGAAGCCGTGATTGAAGCGGGGTTTTTCATCCTGCATGGTTTGTAGAATGTCGAGTGTCAATTCGACGCCAAGATCGCCGGTCACGTGGACGTGTATTTGATAGCCCGCGTGCCAGTAAGCGCGCACATGGCGTTCTAATTCTTCGGGTGTGGCCAGCCATTCGCCGCGGTGGCCATCGATGTAGCCAGGTGGCTGTAGCTGGGCAAGTTGGCTGAAAAAAGCGCCGTCACTGAATAACTTGATGTGCTTGCCAAATCTCAGACGGTGGCTATTGCGGGCCAGCAGCTGATCGGCGAGCACGGGCCCGTCCTCGGGACTTTTGCCGCCTTTGGTGAGCACTGTGCCGTGCGCGACCAAACGAGTTCGAAAAGGCACATTTTCGCCCTCCAAATGTTCTGCTAGAGCGGCGGCTTCTGCGCTGAAATTAAATAGCCCCGTCGCCAGATCAGCAATGGTGGTGTGGCCACCGTGATGAACAACTTGTTTGAGCCGTTTTAATCCTGCTGCGTATTTTTCTGGTGCTAAAATCCAGGGATTTAAACGACTAATGGCATAACCCAATCCGGCTTCAAAGAAGTGACCGTTGTCGATATCAATTTGCATGCCTGGCTGAATATCCTCGGGATTGATGCCGGCCATGGCCATGGCTGCATCGTTCATGTAAAGCTCATGGAAAGATCGATGCCAGACCACGATGGGTCTTGTGGCGCTGGCGGCGTTGATGCGCCTTTTGCTCATGTTGCCGTGCCACAGCGCATGAAACCCCCAGATGAATAGGGGTTCGTCGGCCGGTTTTTCTGAATCCAAAGCCTGCATGCGTGTGTCAAAGCCCAGCGATGTGGTGATGGGCTCGATGTCCCCCCAAGGGAGTTTCCACCGCATGGCAGTAATGAACTCCATGGGCAAGAGCACCGCTGCCATGCTCGGGTGAAGGTGTGGGTCGATAAAGCCTGGGCAAATGATCTTATCTGCAAACTGAGTGTCGAGGAGAACCTCATCATGCTCAAACCACGGTTGCATGTTTTTGGCTTCACCTACCTCAATGATCAGGCCGTCGCGGACCAAGATCGCCGTTGCGCGGGGTAGGGATTCGTTCATGGTGATGAT